>Ga0075659_105_pt1 | contig 26028 bp, 21 predicted proteins | sample RifGroA1_FD_68404 | JGI IMG/M metagenome (GOLD analysis project Ga0075659, IMG submission 68404) | Microgenomates (Gottesmanbacteria) bacterium GW2011_GWA1_47_8
CCAATACTGCAGATCTCAAAAGGAGAATTTTTGAGGTTGGTGCAGACATTGGATTCACATTTGACGGAGATGCCGATCGGGTATTTTTAATTGATGATAGGGGACGATTTGTTTCTGGTACCGTTACCACGGCAATGTTGGCTCGATATATTTTACAAAACCATCCAGGAGAAATGGTTTTGTATAACGCTATTTGCGGACGGATAGTTCCACAAACCATAGAAAAATATGGTGGGAAAAGTAAGCGTATTCGTGTTGGATATAGTTATATTAAAAACGCAATGAAAGAAACGAATGCAATTTTTTGTGGTGAACATTCTGGTCACTATTTCTATCGCGAATACTTTAACTCAGAAAGTGGAGTGCTTTCTGCTCTTATGGTTCTTTCGCTCCTAAGCGCAGAGGAGAAAAAATTGTCTGAGTTGGTTGACGAACTCGATATCTATCCGGCAAGTGGGGAAATAAATTTTATTGTATCGGATATCCCTTCCGTCGTTTCCCAAATCAAAAATGGTTTTTCTAACGCGCAATCGATAGATGAACTCGACGGGATAAGTGTGTGGTACCAAGATTATTGGTTTAACGTCCGTGCGTCAAAAACCGAGCCACTCCTACGTCTCAATGTCGAAGCTGATAGCACAGAGATACTTGATACAAAAACCCAGGCCCCTTCTTTGCTTCAGTATCAAAAAACGGCAGAAACTATTTGTCTTGAAGCAGGAAAGATTTTGCTTGAATTTCGTGGCAAGGCGCAGATACTTCGAAGTAAAAAAGACTTCGGAGATATAGTAACAGAGGCTGACGAAGCTTCAGAAAATTATATTATCTCCCGTCTTAAAAAATCATTCCCTGATCACGCGTTCTTATCCGAAGAAAGCGGCCAGAAAGCTGGAGAATCAGAGTATCGATGGATTATCGACCCCTTGGATGGCACGAAGGAGTTTGCTAAAGGTGTACCGCTCTTTGCAATAAACATTGCCCTTGAATTTAAGCATGAGCTCGTTTTGGGTATTACGTACTACCCTGTGATGGATGAACTTTTTTCAAGCGCCAAAGGTCTAGGTGCAAATCTAAATGGTGTAAGCATTCACGTTTCAGATATTGATTCGCTAGAAAAATCTATCGTGTATGCCCACCCCCCTAAAGGTTCCGAGCCCTCAGAGAATTTCGATCGACTTTGGGATAAGCTTAAAGCGATTTCAAAGCTAGCGTATCGTCTAAAAACTGGTTCTTCTGAGCAGTTCTATTGTCCATGGATTGCCCTGGGTGCCTACGAAGCCTATTGGCTTTCAGTTGACTATCCTAGCTGGTGGGACATGGCCTCTCTTATTCTCATCGTTCAAGAGGCAGGTGGTAGAGTTACGACTGGAAATGGAAATCATGTATCTGAAGGCAATTTTAAGGAGGACGGTATTCTAGCAACGAATGGAAAAATTCATGACCAGCTGTTAACATTAATACAGAAAGGAAGTTAATATGGCAGGAGGATTTGACCCAAAAAAATTTTCTCTAGTTCCCTTTGTAAAACGCGTGGAGAAGCCATGGGGTTACGAGATTATTTACACCCCCGATGACGCTCCTGCGACAGGCAAAATCCTTCATGTGAATGCGGGAAAGCGTTTAAGCCTTCAATACCACGACGTAAAGCGAGAGACCCTTTGTCTCATTAGCGGCGAGGCGATTATTACGCTAAGTAATGATAAAGATGAGCAAGTCGAAGTAAAAATGGAGCTACATAAAGGGTACCACGTTGTTCCTGGACAGGTACACCGAGTTACCGCAGTTACAGATATAGACTTTATTGAGGCCTCAACGCCCGAGCTTGGCAATACATTTAGACTGCAGGATGACTCCAACCGCGCGACAGAAACCGAGGAAATACGCAAGCAGGAAAATCGCGGTTGGAAAAAATCATGAATATCCCTACCCTTGATGAAGTGGTTCTTGCCAGCCTCGACTTTTTCATCAAAACTCCGCCTCCAACTCTGGATATCTCAGAATTTTCCCTACCATTTGTCGTGGGAAGCGGGAATGCAATAAATACTGGTAAGATCCTTTTCTCGGCCAAAGCGGCTATCTTCGCAGACGAAAGTAATTTTAAGTCAACTGTGTCAGCCTACCAAGCGGTGATTGATAAGGGTCTCATTACAGATGCTGTTGTTATCTCTGCCTCAGGGGAGAAGGATTCTGTTTGGGAGGTAGAGCTTGCGAAAGCCATGCGACTAAAAACGACACTTCTTACCTGTAAACCTCCTTCGTCTGCTGCCAAGATCGCCGATTCAGTTCTGGACTATAAAAGCATTGCTGAGCCATATACATATAACATGTCGACGTATCTTGGAATGGTGTTATCTGCAACTGGAGAAAAGCCAGACGAAATTAAACAATTTTTACAGAGTGTCGAAGTAATTCCAGGATTTAGTGACTATACGAGTTACGCATTTGTCGTGCCAGATAAGTACCTCAATGTGACGCCTATGATTATTACAAAGGGTGACGAACTCTTTGGTCCGCACGTTATGATCCGGGCCTTCACCGAGGGGCATGCCAGACACGCGAAATTCGTGCATCCCTGGGACAAGGAACTCGTCATAACGCTTGGAATGAAAAATAACTATTTTGGAGACCCAAAGCACCGCTGGAATATTCCGCTTCCAGAGCTCGCAAGCTTTGGTACGATGATCGCCCTTACATATTATCTCTGTGGATTAGTTCAAAGGGCAAAACCTAATTATTTTGCACAAGACATAGAGACGTACTGTACCGACTACGGACCCAAGGCATATGGAAAACCAGGCTCGTTTGACGTAATAGTTCCAGCAAGCGACTGAATCTTGGGTTGACTACTTTAAAGCCCAGCTTGCCAAATAAATTTGATATATTGTTTCAATCGATTTGCAGTTTTATATTTAAGTTAAGATGATAACTTCAAAAGACGTGGCCATGCTTATAGCAGCTATGCGAAGTGTCTTTGTAACGAAAGACGATCTTAATCGGTTTGTAACGAAAGACGATCTAGTCTCTTTTAAAGACGAAATTTTAAAACAGATTCAGGATCTTCGCGACGACGTAGCCATTGTTACCGGTTATCGAGACATGATTGAACAGCACGAGACAGATATCGAAGCCATCAAAAAGCACTTCAAGCTCCCCAGTTCATAGTTGCGAATTAACAATAAATTCTCCATACTAACTCTATGGCCAAGAAGTTTGTTGTGTGGTTTGATGAAGTTGATAAAGAGGATATTGATATTGTCGGCGGCAAGGGAGCGAATTTAGGGGAAATGACCAAGGCTGGATTTCCGGTTCCTCCTGGCTTTATCGTAACAGCCCAGGCATATAATCATTTTCTCGACGTTACGGGGCTCCGTGATAATCTTAAAGGGATTTTATATAATCTGGATGTAAGCAATAGCAAGGCTCTCGAGAGCGCTTCGCGCCAAATAGAAAAACTCATAACCCGGTCGCATTTTCCCAAAGAAATCGCCGAACCTATTCAAAAAACCTATTTCCAAATGGATGAAGGGATGATGAAACATGCTTTTGTTGCCGTGCGATCTTCTGCGACCGCTGAGGATCTTCCCGACGCATCATTTGCCGGCCAGCAGGCGACATTTCTCAATGTCCATGGGGAAGCAGACCTTATAGAAAAGGTCAAACAAGCGTGGGCGTCCCTGTTTACCGCCCGGGCTATTTTTTACCGGGCGACCAATAAATTTGATCACTTTAAGGTGAGTATTGCGGTTCCTGTACAGAAAATGATCAGTTCGGACGTATCCGGGATTATGTTTACGATCGATCCGGTCACCAACGATAAATCAAAATTGACGATCGAAGCAATTTGGGGCTTGGGAGAAATGATCGTTGGGGGATCCGTGACCCCTGATCACTATGAAGTAGACAAGCAAACCCTGGCCATCACCAAAAAAGAGGTTAACGTTCAGGAAAAGCAAATGCTTTGGAAAAACGGGAAAAATGTTATTGAACCCATTGGCAAGGCGCTTGCGAGCAAGCAAAAGTTAGATGATGAACATATTAAACAATTTGCCCAACTCGGCAAAAAACTCGAAAAACACTATTTCTTCCCTCAGGATATCGAATGGGCTTTGGACCAAGGGACGCTCTATGTTTTGCAAACGAGGCCGGTCACGACGACGGGAAAAAAGTATTCTAGTCTGAAAACTGAAAGCAGAAAGCTGGTAGCTCTGCTAAGAGGAGATCCCGCAAGCCCCGGAATGGCCTCCGGCCCCGTGAAGATACTCAGGTCTCCAAAAGAACTTTCCAACGTCACAAGTGGCGATATTCTGGTTGCGGAAATGACCAATCCTGACTACGTACCGGCGATGCGAAAGGTTGTTGCAATTGTCACTGAGCGAGGCGGACGCACCTCACATGCGGCGATTGTATCTCGTGAGTTGGGAATTCCGGCTGTCGTTGGGGCAGCCGGCATTATGAAAGCTGTCAAAGATGGATTAGTGATTACGGTTGATGGAAGCCGCGGGGAGATATACAAAGGCGCTACCGCGCCAATTCCCAAATCCCAAATGCCAAATGTCAAACCAACACAAGAGAAGATTAAAACCGCAACAAAAGTGTACGTTAATCTCGCAGAGCCATCGAGAGCGAGGGAGATCGCCAAAATGCACGTCGATGGCGTTGGATTACTCCGCGCGGAATTTATGATTGCAGGTATCGGCACCCATCCCAAAAAGCTCATCAAAGAAGGCAAGCAAAAACAGTTTGTTAGTTCTCTTGCTGATAATCTCGAGATATTTTGTTCCGCGTTTGGAACGAGACCCGTTGTGTACCGGGCAACGGATTTTAAAACTAATGAATATCGGAGCCTCAAGGGGGGAAAAGAGTTTGAACCCGAAGAACCCAATCCAATGCTTGGATACCGTGGAGCTGCGCGATACATAGGGACACCGGAGGTATTTGAATTAGAACTTGAAGCAATCAAATACGTACGCAATAAGCTTGGGTACAAAAATCTTTGGATTATGATCCCCTTTGTCCGGACACCAAAAGAACTTCTCGACGTCAAAAAAATTGTTGTTGGGGCAGGGTTAGATCGATCAAGCACATTTAAGCTTTGGATGATGGTGGAAATACCGACCAATGTCATCAGACTCGAAGAGTTTCTCGCTGTTGGCATAGACGGCGTATCCATTGGCTCCAATGATCTTACGATGCTCCTCTTGGGTACGGATCGGGACAACAGTGACGTCGCTCATGATTTTTCCGAAATGGATCCGTCGGTACTTTGGGCAATCGAACACGTCGTCAAACTATGCCACAAGCACCAAGTGACCTCATCGATCTGCGGTCAAGCGCCTTCTGATTATCCGGATCTTATTGATAAGCTCGTCCGTTGGGGCATAACCAGTGTATCCGTAAATCCGGACGCGGTTAGTCATGTCCGATCAACAATTGCTGACGCGGAAAGTAAATTATGACAGGCAAAATTACCAATGTGTATGCCCGTGAAATTCTCGATTCCCGGGGCAATCCTACGGTGGAGGCGACCGTTGTTCTTGAGTCCGGCTACTGGGGAACTGCATCGGTGCCATCCGGCGCTTCAGTTGGGTCGTATGAGGCCAAAGAACTGCGGGATAGTGACCCCAAGCGCTATAACGGCATGGGCGTACTTAAAGCCATCGGCAACGTCAACAGCACCATTGCTTCGAAAATCAAAGGAATGGATGGAGACGATCAAAAAGCCCTCGATACAGCACTCATCGCGCTTGACGGCACCGTAAATAAAGCCAATCTGGGCGCAAATGCGATCTTATCGGTGTCACTGGCTACTGCCGTTGCCGCCGCGGCCAACCAACGCATCGCACCATTTCGATACCTTAACACTCTTTTTTCCGCCCTTATTCCCACCAAACTCACTAAAATTCCCACGCCGACTGTTAATGTCATTAACGGCGGAAAACACGGTGCCGGAAATCTGGATTTTCAGGAATTTCATGTCGTTCCGGCCAGCTCGTTGCCGTTTCACGATGCACTCCGTCTCAGTGTCGAGGTCTATCACGCGATTAATATAATCCTCACACAGCGAAACGCTATTCATTCCATCGGTGACGAGGGGGGATACGCACCGAACCTATTTACCAATCTTGATGCGCTCGAAGTCATCACGGATGCCATAAAAACCACCTCGTACAAACTGGGCGTGGAGGCGTTTTTGGGACTCGATATTGCAGCGAGTCATTTTAAGTCAGAGCGAGGGTATCAAATAAAAGACCGTCCTATGGCGCTCACAACCGGTGACTTCATCGCCTATCTGAAGGAACTCCAGGAGAAATTTCATCTCCTTCTCCTCGAAGACAGTCTCGATGAGAATGACTGGGAAGGTTGGAAAAAAATAACCGAGACTTTTGGGAAAGATACGATGATTATTGGCGACGATCTTCTCGCAACCAATGCGGATCGACTCAAAAAAGCAATCGCCGAAAAAGCCTGCAGTGCTATTTTGGTAAAACCCAACCAAATCGGCACGCTGTCTGAGTTTTTGGGAGTCGTCGCTCTTGCCAAACAAAACAATATCGACACGATCGTATCTCACAGAAGCGGGGAGACGAATGATACGCTCATCGCCGATCTGGGGGTGGCGGTTCAATCGGAGTATGTGAAGTTTGGTGCACCCGCGCGTGGTGAACGCGTGGCCAAATACAATAGATTACTGCAAATTGAAACCGAATTACTTGCCAAATGAACCCTCTCGTGCTTCTCATTCTCGACGGTTGGGGTATTGGTCCGCCTGGTCCGGGCAACGCTATTTCTCTCTCCCACCTCGAGCATATTCCGAAGCTCTGGAATTCCTATCCCCATACCCAGTTGTCTGCCGCCGGAGAAGCCGTAGGTCTCCCGCCCAATGAAGACGGCAATACGGAAACCGGCCACCTCAACATTGGAGCCGGTCGTGTCGTTTACCAGGATTTACCCCGTATCAATATGGCAATAACCGACGGCACGTTTTTTAAAAACGATGCATTCATCGCGGCAATACGATTTGCCAAACAACACTCCTCCAACCTTCATATTCTGGGGCTCTTGAGCGACTCCGGTGTTCATGCCAATTGCGACCACCTCTACGCACTTCTTGCGCTTGTTGAAAAAGAAGCAAAAGATATCCCCGTGTATTTGCATTTATTTACCGATGGCCGTGATTCTCCGCCACAAGCCGGAGGTCAATTTGTCGCTGAAGTAGAGGATATGTGTCGCCGCATCGGGGTCGGAAAAATTGCCACAATTATGGGTAGATACTTTGCAATGGATCGCGATTTGCGTTGGGACCGTACGGAAAAAGCCTATGATTCGCTTACAGCAATACCGCTAAAGACTGCCGCTTCGGCTAAAGCCGCGGTGAATCAGGCATATGCAGAAAAAATGACGGATGAATTTATCGAGCCAATCGGTATTTTGGATTCAAGTGGCCACGCATTGCCTCGTATTGGCACTAACGATGCCGTCATTTTCTATAATTATCGCATTGACCGTCCCAGGCAACTGACCCGCGCATTCGTCCTTCCCAATTTTGAATCCGAGGTGCCACCCCCGTCATTTGATCCGTATGCGGTCAAGTATTACCACAAACATATTGTAGAAGAAAGTGACCAGTCCAAACCATTTATCCGAAAAGTTGTACTGGCCAATCTCTTTTTTGTCACCATGACGGAATACGATCGCCACCTGCCTGTCACGGTAGCATTTCCCCCACAGCGCGTACACAATCCCATTGGTAAGGCGCTTTCCGAAGAAAACATACGCCAACTCCGGGTCTCGGAAACGGAAAAAGAACGCTTCGTCGGATATTATTTTAACGGACAGCGCGGAGAGCTCTATCCCGGCGAAGACCGGATGATTATCCCTTCTCCTAAAGTAGCCACATACGACCTAAAACCGGAAATGTCTGCCTGGGAACTTACCGACAAATTACTCGAAAGGCTTAATCTTCATGTATATACCTTCGTCGTCGTCAATTTCGCCAATCCTGATATGGTCGCCCACACCGGAAATATTCCCGCCGCAATAAAGGCGTGTGAAATAACCGACACCTGCGTTGGACGAATCGTGAGGCAAGTTCTCGCCCTTGGCGGTACTTGTGTGATTACAGCAGACCATGGTAATGTAGAAGAAATGCTCGGGCCCGATGGGTCGATGGACACGGAGCATTCCCAATATCCGGTGCCATTTATCATCATTGATCATATGTTCGAAGGATACCCTCAAATACTGCCAAAGGGGAAACTCGCTGATATAGCACCCACCATTTTATCGCATATGCGCCTTCGGATTCCAACAGAAATGACCGGTAAAAACCTTCTCGTCGATATGCCTATGCTATGAAAATTACACTCTCTGTCATAAAAGCAGATACGGGTTCAATCGGCGGGCACAACCGGCCAAGCGAGGCAATGGTAGTAAAAGCCAAGGAACAGGTAGAATCGGCCACAGCCAATGGTTTATTGACTGATGCCCGAATTACCTTCACGGGCGACGATATTGCCCTTCTTATGATCCACACCAAAGGCGTTGATAATGCTGATATCCACAAGCTTGCCTGGGATACGTTCGTGGAAACGACCAAAATTGCAAAATCGCAAGGTTTGTACGGCGCAGGCCAGGATTTATTAAAAGATGCATTTTCCGGTAACGTCCGGGGGATGGGGCCGGGATCGGCCGAGATTGAAATAGAAGAGCGCCCTGCTGAACCATTTATCGTCTTTGCCGGCGATAAATGCGGACCTGGAGTATTTAATTATCCGCTTTTTGAGTGTTTTGCAAACCCCTATCACAACGCAGGGCTTCTTCTTGCGCCGGAAATGCGCGCAGGATTTACGTTTACGATAATGGATGTTAACAATACGGAGGCTGACAAAATCATAACACTAAAAGTTCCCGAAGATTATTACGATATTGCAACATTATTGAGGGATCCCAATCACTTTGTCATCGAATCAGTGAGAGAAAATGCGACCGGTCTCCAGGCAGCAGCGGCATCAACAAGCAGGTTGCACAATATCGCAGGGAAATATGTAGGCAAAGATGATCCGGTGGCCATCGTCCGGACGCAAAAAACATTTCCGTCCACGGGCGAGATTCTTTCTCCCTGGGCGCTTGCCCACTATACCCTTGGCGACAATCGCGGGTCACATCATGTGGCAGTCATGCCCGTCAAACAAAATAGTATTATTTCCTATTTTGACGGGCCAACGATCATTTCTGCCGCAGGGTATTGCGTACATGAAGGGCATCTTACCGAAGTCGTTGATCTCTTCGATCAGCCATTTTGGGATTACGTTCGGAATAAATCCGCAGAGAAAACACTGGCGATACGCGCGCAAGGTTTTTACGGTCCCTCCATGGCCGGTATGGATGAACTCGAGTACACCGGTGTCGTTGAAAATCTTAAACGGCTCGATGCAAAATTTATCCTCAGAAACACTATTAAAACGTCATAATACTTTCTTTGTCATTCCGGGCTTGACCCGGAATCCATCTTTTTCGGGAACTGGATCCCCCGTCTGGGCGGGGGATGACAGAATAAATGAAAACTGACTTCTATAGAAAAACGAACGATCGGGAATTTCCATCCAATCTCACCGACTACGACGAAATGTATCGGTCGTTTGAGTGGAAATATGCGCGCAAAGAACTCGATTGGTTCGGGGATAAATTAAATGCCGCCTATAACGCCGTTGACCGCCATACGCATACCTGGAGGAAAAATAAGATTGCGCTCTATTGGGAAGATGAGGAAGGGAATCAAAAAAAATATACGTTTGAAGAACTTTCTGTTTTATCCAATAAACTCGGCAACATACTAAAAGATTTTGGGGTCGAGCGGGGGGACCGAGTATTTATTTTCCTTCCCCGCATTCCGGAGCTCTATTTTTCATTTTTAGGAATTCTCAAAATCGGTGCGATTGCTGGAACGCTGTTTAGTGCATTTCAGGAACAGGCGCTCGCCGACCGATTAGGGCAGGCTCGTCCAAAAGTAGTGATAACAAATAAAGAATTAAAATCCAGGCTTCCACGAGTCAAACATGTCATTACCATCGATACAGAAGATTTCACAAAATCTCTCGAACACGCTTCAGACGAGCTGCACATTGCCGAAATGGATCCGGACGAGTACGCGTTCATGCTCTATACCTCCGGCACGACGGGTAAACCAAAAGGCGTTATGCATACCCATCGGGCAATCCTACAGGAACATATGACGGCAAAATGGGTCTTGGATCTTCGCGATGACGACGTGTATTGGTGTACTGCTGATCCGGGTTGGGTCACGGGAATAGCCTACGAAATACTCGGCAGCTGGTCGTGTGGGGTATCAGCCGTTGTGTATGCAGGACGATTCGACCCCAAAAAATGGTATGAACTATTGGAAAAGTACAAAGTCAGTGTCTGGTATACAGCGCCAACGGCCATTCGGATGCTTATGGCAGCCGGAGATACGTTGGTTGACGAACGGGATCTTTCTGCCCTCCGTCATATGTGCTCGGTGGGTGAACCGCTCAATCCGGAGGCAATTCGTTGGGCAGTCAAGGTGTTTGATAAACCGTTTCACGACACGTGGTGGCACCCATTCCCGGACTTACGGCATCAATCGTTGATGACAATGGTCATCCTGTGGGTCCAAATACAGAAGGTAATATTGCATTAAAACCCAAATGGCCATCCATGATGAAAACCATCTGGCGCCGTCCCCAAAAATACGAAAGCTATTTTGCCGGAGGCTCGCCTCGCTCAAGCTCCGGCGGAGCGGGCTGGTACCTATCGGGTGATCACGGTATGTGTGATAAAGATGGCTATTTTTGGTTCATTGGACGGGCTGATGACGTCATCAAAACGTCCGGGGAGCGTGTTGGACCCTTTGAAGTGGAATCTGCCCTCGTCAGTCATCCTGGGGTCGTAGAAGCAGGGGTAATCGGCAAACCCGATCCTATGCGCGGGGAGATTATCAAAGCATTCGTCGTTTTGGGTAAAAACGTCAAACCCTCCGAACAACTCAAAGAAGAACTTTCGCAATATGTAAAAAAACATCTGGCTGGACATGCCTATCCGCGTGAGGTAGAATTCATCGACAAGCTGCCCAAAACCAGATCGGGCAAAATCATGCGCCGTATTTTGAAAGCCAAGGAAATGGGTTTGCCGATAGGAGACACGAGTACACTTGAGGAATACTAATGATTGAAGGAGACATTACATATAGAATTCCCAATCATGACGGATGGGGTTATTTAACTGTAAATCAACCGAATCAGCATCGTTCTGAATGGGAGCTCGTTGATATTGCCGTAGTTCCACAAAGAAGTGGTTTAGGATGTAGGCTGATTAGAATGTTTTGCGATGATCACCCATGTAATACTAAAGTGTGTGGTCCTATTGGTCACGACGATAGCTTCGCCGCTGTAGATAAACTTGACTATCATGCACCTCCTGGAGAAAGTAGGTCTTTCTGGTTAGATGACACTGAAATAATAAGAACAATTCCTATTTTTGCCTTTTTAGATGTTTCAGGTATTTCAGTTACTCGAGTTAAAATAACTTGTGATCATTCCATTCTGGGAAACCCACAAATCTATATGCAATATTATGGGCATACTAAATGATTAGTGCTCAGAACTCATTTGTTCACATTTAAACCATCACCTGGGAGGTGATATGGTAGGTACACCTAGGGAAAAGAGGAGAACAAGTTCGCCTTTGAATTCTGTGTTTTGTGCTTCGGATAGTTTCCCTCGCCATATTTCTTCATGAATCTTCGTGAGTTCTCTGGCTATAACAATTTCTATATCTCCAAAAATATCTTTCATATCTTCCAGTGTTCGCTGTATTTTATGAGGTGCGCAATAGAATACAATGGTTGGTCTTTGTTCTAATGTTTCGAAACAGAGTAACATGCTTTGAAAAAGTTTTTTTCTATGGCTTTGTTTTTCGGGTGGGTAACCCAGGAATAGAAAACGGTTTGCCGGTAGACCGGAGCTTGTGAGCGCGGCCAAAACGGCCGATGGGCCCGGAATACTAATCACACCAATACCTCGCTTTATACATTCGGAAACGAGTCTATAACCAGGATCGGAAATCAGTGGAGTTCCCGCATCGCTTACGAGCGCGATATTTTCCCCCGCTTCAAGCATTTGAATAATTTCCGGAATCTTTTTGTTCTCCGTATGATCATCAAACCGAAGTATCGCATCCTTCTTCTTCATGGAAGGATGCGATACCTCCATGAGGAGAATTCCGGTCCGGCGGGTATCTTCACAAAGTATGAGGTCGACAGAGGCAAGCGTTTTTTGGGCACGAACTGTAATATCCTCAAGATTTCCAATTGGCGTTGATACTATATATAATGCTCCCATGGATATCATTTTACATCTGGACGTGTATCTTAGCCAGGTTGTCAGTACCTACGGCTCACTTACCTACGCAATCCTGTTTACCATTATTTTCGCTGAGACGGGATTGGTCGTGACTCCCTTCTTGCCTGGGGATTCATTGTTGTTTGCAGCCGGCGCTATTGCCTCTCTCGGATCACTTAATATAGGGATCGTCTGGTTGCTTCTTGTAATAGCTGCCATAGCCGGCGATACGGTCAATTACTGGATCGGGTATTTTTTCGGTCAAAAAATAGTCGATAATCCCAAGATTACGTTCATCAATCAGGATCATATCCATAAAACCGAACAGTTTTACAAAAAATACGGAGGAAAAACCATTATACTTGCGCGATTTGTGCCGATTGTCCGTACATTTGCGCCGTTTGTTGCTGGCGTGGGAACGATGGATTACAAAAAATTTATTGCGTACAACATCATTGGCGGAACCCTTTGGGTCAGCGTATTTACCATGCTTGGCTATCTCTTTGGTAATATCCCCGTTGTCCGGGAAAACTTCCATTATGCTGTGTTTGCTATCATCGGATTATCGATTGTTCCGATGATCTATGAATATATGCAACACAAAAGACATTAGGCGCTGTATTTGCGGATAAGTCCAACGACCCGACCCTGGATTTTGACGTGGGTCGCAAATATCGGTGCCATTTGGGAGTTTGCGGGCATAAGTTTTATTCGCTCTTTTTCAAAGTAAATACGTTTGAGAGTTGCCAGCCCATTGGGAAGAAGAGCAACGACAATGTCACCGTTTTTTGCATCCTGCTGATGCTGGATAACGACGTAATCACCGTCTAAAATACCGTCGTCGATCATGGAGGTGCCTTTGACTTGCAAAACATAACTTGCCTTGCTGGCCGCAATCATACTTGGGGCTACAGAAATATAAAAATTGGGATCGGTCAGCGGTTCAAGCGGAGCGCCTGCGGCGATAAAGCCAAGAACCGGTACTTCGACAGCAGATTGGTTTTCGCCAGTTCGGTAGTTTTCGACGACGACCTCAAGTCCTCGCGCCGTGCCGTCGAGTTTTTTGATGAATCCTTTTTGTCGCAGTTTGTCGATGTGTTCATGCACTGTTGCGGGAGAGTTCGTTCCCATTGCGTCCCCGATTTCTTTTAACGTCGGCGCAAAACCGTGGCGCTGCGAAAATTGGATGATAAAATCAAGTATCTGTCGTTCACGGGGATAAAGAACTAATGCCATACTGTTAGTCAGTATTCCAAAATATTACCGAATTGTCAAGAGAGGAATATCGTATATAATGAAAGTAATTCAAAAATAATCCGAATGCATACATTCACGCTCGAATCACCATACCAACCGACCGGGGATCAGCCGGAGGCGATTGCCAATCTTACTGGCGGACTAACCAGCGGTCAACAAGAACACGTACTCCTCGGAGTCACCGGAAGCGGAAAAACGTACACGGTTGCCAATGTTATCGCAAATATCCAAAAACCGACGCTCGTTATCTCACACAATAAAACACTGGCCGCCCAGCTTTATCAGGAATTCCGTGATTTTTTTCCCAACAACGCAGTATCGTATTTTGTTTCCTATTATGACTACTACCAGCCGGAAGCCTATATTCCCCAGACGGATACGTTTATCGAAAAAGAAACGGAAATAAACGAAGAGATCGACAAACTACGTTTGGCGGCAACGACTAATTTGTTGACCCGAAAAGACATCATTATCGTCGCATCCGTTTCGTGCATTTACAACATCGGTTCGCCCAAAGAATATGGACATTTCGTTCTGGAATTAGCTACCGGTATGCACCTGTCACGCGAAAACGTTTTTGATCGATTGGTGCAGCTCCAGTATGAACGAAGCGACTACGGATTTCATCGCGGTACGTTTCGTGTGCGCGGCGAAACGATTGACTTGTTTCCGGCGTATGAAGACACGGCTATTAGATTAGTTACAAAATTGGACAAATTAGACCAATTAGTCACATTGGATCCTCTGACTGGAAAAACCATAGAGACGCTCAGAAACACGGTTATTTATCCGGCCAAACACTACATGACCGATCCGGCCCGCTATAAAAGCGTATTTGCGCAAATTCGTGATGATCTACAATTGCAAATTAAAGCACTCAAGGCAAATAGCAAGGATCTCGAGGCACACCGTCTCAAGGAACGGGTTACCTACGATCTGGAAATGATACAGGAGCTCGGATTTGTCAACGGAATAGAAAACTATTCACGGTATTTTGACGGCAGAAATCCCGGCGATCCGCCGTATACACTGTTTGACTATTACAGGGAAGCGGTCGGCAACGATTGGCTTCTCGTCATTGATGAATCCCATATGGCCGTTCCGCAAATTCGGGGCATGTACAACGGAGACCGGAGCCGCAAACAGACTCTCATCGATTATGGCTTTCGGCTGCCAGCCGCCCTCGATAACCGGCCGTTGCGGTTCGACGAATTTATGCGCGGCATTCCTCAAACGATATATGTATCGGCCACACCCAACGAGTGGGAAATGAGCCGTGGACGTGTTGTCGAACAACTGGTTCGTCCGACCGGACTGGTTGATCCTGTTGTGTCGGTTCGTCCAACAGAAGGACAAATCGATGACTTAGTGAAAGAAATTGAAATTCGCATAAACAGGCGGCAGCGTGTACTCGTCACAACACTTACCAAGCGTATGGCAGAAGACTTGACAACATTTCTTAAAGATCGTGGGGTAAAAGTCAATTATTTGCACTCCGATATTGTGACGCTAGAACGAACTGATATTTTGGCCGACCTTCGCCTGGGTACGTACGATGTCATCGTAGGTATTAATCTCCTGCGGGAAGGGCTGGATTTACCCGAAGTATCCTTGGTGGTTATTCTTGATGCGGATAAGGAAGGGTTTTTGCGCAGTCGCACGAGTCTTATCCAGACCATGGGTCGGGCTGCCCGCCACAAAACCGGAGAAGTTATTATGTATGCTGATACGATGACCGACTCTATGAAAGCAGCTATCTCTGAAGTGGAGCGCAGGCGAACTGTGCAGCTATCCTACAACACCAAACACGGCATTATACCCGAAAGTATTCAAAAGCCTATCCGCAAAAAACTCGTTGAGGAAACCGGGAAAATAGAAGAACCCAACGCGCAAGACCTTGATCGTCTCACGCCTCTCGATCGCCAAAAACTCATCAAAAAACTTACCAATCAAATGCGGCAAGCAAGTCGCGACCTGGATTTTGAGGAAGCAGCAAAACTTCGTGATCTAATTGCGAAAATACCAATAAATGATGCCAGCCATAGAATCGGGGCTTAGTGCTTTATCTTCAGTTAAAATTTCTAAGGCTTTTCGAGCTTTTTCAGCAATCACATGCTTTAGCTCACATTTATCATAACCACACCCAAGCAAGAATTCCCGTACTTTTGGATTTGTAATTTTGTCGACGGAGTGTGCAATATATACTATTGCACAATACGTGAATCCACGATTAACAAGAGACTGAACTACTTCAGGATCCTGTGGATTACCACCTCCAGGCCACGCGTCATTTAACGCTAAAGCACAAATACCGTCACCCAATTTTGAACATCCAAGAACACCAAATTGCCTTTCACAATCTTTCATTCTCTGTATTCTATCAAATTGGTGTACCTGCGGCGTGATATAATTGTGATCGCCCCGGGAACATCCGAGGGGATTTTCTGGTTTTTTGTCATCCCGGGCTTGACCCGGGATCCAGTCTTAACGAAAACTGGATTCCGGCTCGGAGGCCGGAATGACATACGGAATATATGGACAAAATCATCATCAAAGGTGCACGGCAGCACAACTTAAAAAACATCTCGCTGGAGCTTCCAAAAAATAAGCTCATTGTTCTTACGGGAATTTCCGGCTCGGGAAAGTCATCGCTGGCTTTTGACACGATTTACGCCGAGGGCCAACGGCGGTATGTAGAATCACTTTCCTCCTACGCGCGACAATTTTTAGGCGTTATGGATAAGCCTGACGTAGACAGTATCGAAGGATTGTCTCCTGCTATATCTATTGATCAAAAAACGACCTCCCATAATCCTCGTTCAACGGTAGGTACGGTTACTGAAATATACGATTATTTGCGCCTGCTTTTTGCACGGATCGGGCACCCCCATTGTCCCAATTGCGGACGGGAAATCAGTAAACTCGCCCCTGCCCAAATCGTTGACCGGATTGTTGCACTCAGGCTTTATCGTTTTTTTATCCTCTCCCCGATAGTCCGGGATCGAAAAGGGGAATTTAGCGGTTTACTTGATAACCTTCGGGCAAAAGGATTTCGGCAGGTCCGCGTGGACGGAAAATTTATTGATCTCGACGAAGATATCGGGCTCATAAAAACAAACAAGCACACTATTGACGTTGTCATCGACCGGATGAGTTTTCTCTGGAAGGATCGCATCCTTCCAGATGTTGCACTTCGGTCTCGATTAAATGACGCAATTGAGCAATCACTCAATCTTTCCAACGGATCAGTCATTGTTGGACAAATTAACGACAAGGGATTCGAAATACCAACCAAACCCAAGGAGATAACGGACCATTTGTTTTCCTCTTCGTATGCCTGTCCGGTGTGTAGTATTGCAATGGGCGAGATCGAACCGCGGACCTTTTCCTTTAATTCCCCGCAAGGAGCGTGTACTGAGTGTGGCGGTATTGGCAATATCCTGACGGTTGATCCGGATTTAGTTATCAACCCGATTCTCTCTATCAGTGAAGGCGGAATTTTGCCGTTTGCCAAAATGTTTTTTCACGACACCTGGTATTCGCGGGTTATCAGTGCCGTCGCCGAAAAATATGCTATTGATTTGCGATCACCGTTAAAAAATCTAACCAGTCAACAGCGCGACGTACTTCTCTACGGAACAGGTGATACCATTCACCGCGTCGATGGGCAAAACCGTTTCGGAGAAAAAACGAGCATCGAGGAACCATTTATTGGGATACTTGCAGAACTCAAACGCCGCTATCATCAGTCACAATCCGATTATGTCAAATGGGAAATCGAAAAATATATGCGCAAGGAAATATGCACTGTGTGTAACGGCAAACGGCTCAAACGGGAAGCGCTCACGGTAACGATCGATGATTTTTCAATTGCTGATATTACGGATCTATCAATTGCAGATGCCATATCTTGGCATACCCACGTCCAAAAAAGCGACCTCACCCAAACAGAACAGACGATCGCAGCACCGATTGTCAAAGAAATTAAAACTCGATTATCGTTCCTCTCTGCTGTCGGTCTCGAATACCTGACGCTTTCACGAGGTGCTGCCACCCTCGCCGGGGGAGAAGCGCAGCGCATTCGTCTTGCCTCTCAAATCGGTTCGGGACTGTCGGGCGTATTATACGTGCTCGATGAACCTTCTATCGGTCTTCATCAGCGCGACAATAAAAAACTTATTGATACGCTTAAAGCGCTTCGTGATTTAGGAAACACGGTCGTCGTCGTGGAACACGATCGGGATATGATTGAGTCAGCCGACCATATCGTCGATTTCGGGCCGGGAGCAGGTGAACATGGGGGCATGGTGGTTGCATCGGGGACCCTCTCACAAATACTACAATCACCAAAATCTCTTACGGCTTCCTATCTCACCGGTAAACGAACGATCAGTCGTGATAGAAATGTACGCTCTGCAGGTACTCTTTCTACATTAACCCTCATTGGCGCTCGACAAAATAATCTCAAAAATATTACGACCCAATTTCCTCTTGGATTATTTACCTGTGTGTCCGGCGTATCCGGAAGCGGAAAATCTACACTCATCGTCGATACGCTCTACGAAGCATTGACTGCGCATTTTAATCCTCTGTCCAAAACGAAACCCGGCCTATACACCCGCATAGACGGTTTGGAAAACATCGATAAAGTAATACTTATTGATCAGTCCCCAATCGGAAGAACACCCCGGAGTAATCCCGCTACATACACGGGTATTTTTTCGACTATACGGGAGGTTTTCGCATCTACATCTGAAGCAAGATTACGGGGGTACAAGGCGGGGCGGTTTTCCTTCAATGTCCGCGGTGGCAGATGCGAAGCGTGCGAAGGGGAAGGACAAAAAAAGATAGAAATGCAGTTCTTATCGGATATTTACGTGACCTGCGAAGTATGCAAAGGGACACGATTTAATAATGAAACTCTCGAGGTCACCTTTCATGACAAGTCCATCGCACAGGTGTTGGGACTAACGATCGACGAAGCCGTTGACTACTTTTCCTTTCATGGAGGGCTCTGTGAAAAATTGCAAACGATACGCGACGTTGGGCTCGGGTATATTCACTTAGGCCAACCAGCTCCGACACTCTCCGGAGGTGAAGCCCAGCGGGTGAAACTTGCCACGGAACTTTCCCGACGTGCGACAGGAAAAACAGTGTATATTTTGGACGAACCGACAACCGGGCTTCACTTTGCCGATCTGGAAAAACTTCTCGCCGTGCTTCATCGACTGACCAAGCTCGGCAATACCGTCATTATCATCGAACACAACCTCGATATCATCAAAAACGCAGACTGGATTGTTGATTTAGGGCCCGAAGGCGGGGAAAGGGGAGGGTTTGTTGTTGCCTACGGTACACCGCGGGACATCTCGCGTGTAAAGACTTCTTACACGGGACAGTTTCTACGAAAAATAATAGAATAAAACAGTGAACGTAAAGTATTTTGTTTATTTGATTATTGGATTATTTGTTTATTTGATAATTCCGCGCCCTGTTGTCGCGGCTGGAGAGTTTAGCGCTGATTACGAGGTTGCCTACGCCGTTGCTCCCACCGGCACGACGATTGTCACCCATCAGATAACATTAACCAATAAACTGACCAATTTGTACGCCCGGGAGTATTCGATTGTTTTTGATTCCACACGGATTAAAAATATTATCGCCTATGACAATGGCGGTCAAATCTCTCCTGAAATTTCCCAAAAAGAAGGAAAAACTGAAATAAAACTTCATTTTAATACGCAGGTTGTCGGTGTCGGAAAAAAGCTGACATTTTCCCTGCGATTTGAAAATGATGATGTCGCCCAAAAACTCGGGAGCATTTGGGAGGTACACATACCCGGCATAGCCAGTGACGCCGATCTTTCGAGTTATTACACAAGCTTATCGGTACCCACATCGTTTGGTCCGACCGCCTACATGAGCCCGCCACCGGCTGAAGGGAAGCGTTGGAATCTTCGTCAGATGACACAGGGAGGCGTGAGTGTTGCCTATGGAAACCAACAACAGTTTCTATTGAACCTTTCTTACTATATCCAAAATCCCTCCGTCACCGGAAGCTCTGTTGAAATTGCTCTTCCTCCGGACACGGCGTACCAAAAAGTAACTATCGCTTCTCTCAATCCGACTCCCAAGGAAATTGTGCGGGACCCTGACGGTAATTGGCTCGCCAGATATTCCCTGGGCCCCGGGCAAAAAGAAGATGTCGTAGCCCGCCTGTATGTTGCCCTCTCTGTTAATCCGCGACCCGGTTGGACCGACACGGTCGATATTGCCGCTATCACGCGCCCCCAGCGGTATTGGGAGTCGACCGATCCGACTATTATTGCTGCCGCAAAAACACTAAAAACTCCCCAGGACATATACCGCTACGTCATTGACACGCTCTCGTATGACTATGATCGCGTCAATCAAACACCGATTCGAAAAGGCGCACGCGCAGCTCTCGCATCACCAACACAATCCATATGCATGGAATTTACCGATTTATTTATCGCACTTTCCCGGGCGGCCGGCATTCCGTCCCGCGAAATCGTCGGGTATGCGTATACCACCAACACCAAATTGCGGCCTCTTTCTTTGGTAGCAGACGTCTTACATTCGTGGCCGGAATATTACGACAATGAACGACAACTGTGGATTCCCGTTGATCCGACCTGGGCAGATACCACTGGGGGCATCGATTACTTTACCAAATTGGATTTTAATCATATCACCTTCGCAATAAACGGCGAAAAAAGTGACTATCCGTATGCGGCGGGTTTTTACCGTAGGCCCGATAAATCCTCGCGGGATGTTTCGGTGACATTTGCCGATATCATCCCGCAATCACAGGAGAAACCGCTTGATATTTCCATTGGATTTCCGGGAACGGTGATTGCCGGATTTGAAACAAAAGGAAATGTCACTATTGGCAATCGTTCGACGACGAGTATCCAAAATGTTGCCATATCGGTACAATCTACGCCGGTTGATGTTGCCCTGTACAAAACGGAGGAACTCATGCCTCCTTTTTCAACGATCTCTCTTCCGGTTTCATTAACCATTGGGCAGTACTTTTCAGGTGGTACTGGAAGAATTCTCGTTACCGCCGGCGATCAGCAGTCCCGTCATGAATTTACTATCCGCCCTACCTATTGGCTCCTTCTTCCTGCCGGAGTGATTATCACGGTGGTGGGCGCAGTTCTCCTTCTTTTCCTAAAAAGACCAAAACCAAAATCATGATAGATCTATCACACATCAAACCCGTTCCGGGCGTGTATATATTCAAAGACGCGCATGGGCATATTCTTTATGTAGGCAAAGCCGTCAATCTGGTGCGGCGTGTGAAACAGTATTTGCAAAAAGAAAACACACTATCACCTAAAACAGTACTTCTCATATCTCAGATGTATTCTGTCAGTACCATTGAAACAACAAGCGAGTTTGATGCGTTACTTCTTGAAGCAAAACTTATCGGACAATATAAGCCCAAATATAATAGCATCGCCAAAGACGACAAGAGTCCCTTGTATGTCTGTTTAACGCTTTCCGAAGCGCTTCCCCGGGTATTATATCTGCGAGGCAAACAGCTGGGTGCAACCAAAATCCACAAACAAGACCGTGTTTTCGGTCCGTTTCAGTCGAGCCGCGTCGCGCGGCAGCTTATGCATGATCTCAGAAGAAGCGTTCCCTACTGTACGCAAAAGCGTCGCAACGGAAGCGCGTGTTTTTATACCCATCTGGGGCTTTGTTCTCCGTGTCCTTCCTCTATTGCAAAACTTCCGCAAAACAAGACGCTCACTCATCAGTATCGGCAGAATATATTTCGTCTGAAAGACATACTATCGGGCAATGCACCGGTCGTCATGAAAAAGATGGAACGCGAAATGAACCAATTAGCCAACCGCAACGCATTTGAACAAGCGGAAATTAAAAAACAACAGATACAAGCGCTCTATCAATTATTTTCCCGCCACTATGATGTGTCGTTTTACACCGACAGACCCGATGCGATGATACTCATGGGGAAAAGGCAACTCGACGCGCTTGCCCAAATACTCGATATACCTATTCCGCATCGAATCGAATGTGTCGATATAAGTAACACCGGAGGGGCTCTGGCGACAGGATCGCTTGTCGTCGCCCAAGACGGAATTCTTGACACATCTGCCTATCGCCGTTTTCGGATTCGGACGCTCACGAGCCCCAATGATGTGGGAATGATAGAAGAAGTGGTATTGCGCAGGTTTACCCATTCCGAATGGCCCAAGCCCGATTTATTGATTATCGACGGAGGAAAACCGCAACTGTCACGCGCCCTTGCCGTGCTTTGGCGCATGAATATCGGAGTATCGGTTATCAGTCTTGCCAAACGTCGTGAGGAGATATATACCCCAAAAGGTCGTATTGCCCTTCCCCTCACGAGTCCTGCCCTGCATCTGGTGCAGCGACTACGGGATGAGGCCCACAGATTCGCGTTGTCGTATCATCGAAAATTGCGTAACACGCGTGCATTTGTTACCATTAATCGCACATGAGGTATCTTGTACGCATGTTTTTCTTCAACACCTTTAGTCTCTGGTTTACGAGTCAGATTCTGCCGACCATTATCCTACCGAAAGGGTGGCAACCACTTCTCCTCATTGGGCTTGTCCTCACGATTCTTTCGACCTTGGTTGCTCCTCTCATTAAGATTTTACTTATCCCCATAAACTTCATGACCTTGGGATTTCTTTCCTGGCTTGTTCATGCGGTGATTTTATATCTCCTGACGATCCTCATGCCTGAGGTTGAAATTGTGCCGTGGACATTTCCGGGTGGCAGCTACGGGGGCTTTGTTGTCCCGCCTCTTTATCTCACATTTCCTTTTGCTCTCATACTGACATCACTCGTTATCGCTTTTTTTACCGGGTTATTTCAAAAAATCAATGAAAGATAGACCAATTGCGCAACGCATCGTCTGTATCGGCGGAGGTACGGGAACCTTTGTCGCCTTGCGGGGGCTCAAAGACTATCCCTATCATTTAAGCGCCATTGTCACCATGGCCGATTCGGGAGGCAGCAACAAACGCATCCGGGACGAATTTGGTTTACTTCCTACCTCAGATATTCGCCAATGTTTCGTCGCACTGTCCGATGAAAACGGTGGCGTCGGACTTCTCCGAAAACTTTTTATGTACCGATTTGAAAAAGGCAACGGTATTTCCGGTATGACCTTCGGCAATCTCTTTATGGCAGCGCTTTCTGATATTTTAGGTTCACAAGCCGAAGCAATCCGTCAAACGAGAAAAGTCCTGCGTATTAAGGGAACCGTCATACCCGTATCGTTTACCGATACCAATCTCTTCGCAGAATATGAAAATGGACACATCGTTACCGAAGAACATCTTATCGATGAACCTCCGCATGACGGAAAACTCCATATCACAAAGGTATATCTTCAGCCAGAGGCACAGGCAAATCCCGAAGCACTCGATGCAATCAAACGGGCGGACATGATCGTCCTTGGTCCCGGAGACCTTTATACGAGTCTCATACCGAACCTCTTGGTGACCGATATCAGCAGCGCACTCGCTTCTTCCAAAGCAACAAAAGTATATATATTAAATCTCATGACCAAATGGGGACAAACATATAATTTTACCGCCGCCGACCACGTTGCCGTTCTTGAAAAATATGTTGGCAAAACGCTTGATGCAATCGTTGTCAATACAGCTCCGCTGCACAAAAGCGCTCTGGCTGCATACGCCAAGCAGCATGAACTCCCCGTTATCGATAATCTTACCAATTCATATTACCGGGTGATTCGCGCTCCGGTGGCTTCATCGGGTGTGACAACAAAAATCAAAAGTGATACACTTGTACGCAGCCTGATCAGGCACGACAGCGAGTTGCTTGCTCGGGCATTGGTATCTGTCACATCAACCTCATGAATATCGCAATCAAAATTTTTCATATCATGACCTCTGTTGCTCTTATCGCCCTCGTGCTTCTTCAGAGCAGCAAAGGAGGGCTCGGGAGCGCCTTCGGCGGAGGAGAAGTGTATCGGACACGCAGAGGAGCAGAGCGCGTCGTTTTTTTTGCGACCATTGTTTTATCTATACTCTTTCTGGTTACATCGATTGCCATCCTCTTCCTCCAGAAGTAAGCTCATGCAGATTCATAAGTCTTCTCGATACGCCTACTTAGTACTCCAGAGCCTGATGCGCAAATATCGGTTTTCCCTCATTATCGGACTCATTATCGGTATTGTCGGTTCACTCGGTTTTTTTCGCCTCTATCCGTTCGCATCACGATTTTTGCTTCGTCCTACACAAAACATCGCCATGGTCGGTGAGTTTACGCCGTCAAATCTTCCGCTCACAATCCAACAGCGTATCAGTCGCGGGTTAACCCAAATCGCTCCCGATGGCTCGGTAATCCCGTCACTCGCGACCAATTGGGAAGTAAAGGACGAAGGACGCCAATATGTCTTTACCCTCGATACCAGCGCAGTTTGGCATACGGGCAAAACGCTCACTGCAAATGATATTAACTACAACATTCGCAATGTCATCTTTACGCCACTCGATGCTGCCACCCTCAAAGTCACGCTTCAGGAACCGTTCAGCCCGTTTTTAACCCTCCTTGCAAAACCAATCTTTCAGCGTGGCCTTCGCGGGGTAGGGGAATATAGAGTCTCGGGTATTCGGTTAAACGGAGAACGTGTCGTCTACCTTAAGCTTACTCCTGCCAAAGACATGTCGTTACCCAATCTTGAATACCGCTTTTATCGAACCGAGGCCGCCGCCGTACTTGCCTATAAATTGGGGAACGTCGATAGCATTGAAGACGCTACCGAACCGACCCAGCTCAAAGATTGGCGCAACACGACCATTACGACGCATACGAAAAATGACCGTATCGTCGCTGTCTATTTTAACCTTAAAAATTCCTTTGTAGCGGAAAAAGCCGTCCGGCAAGCACTTGCATACGCCGTTCCCGATCTTGGCAGACCGAGAGTAAATTCTCCCATAGGCAGTACGTCCTGGGCGTTTAGCGATAAAGGGCGTAATTATACCTTTGATATGGCTCGGGCAAGACGGTTACTCGGGCAGGAATCGTCACCGTCAGGCCAAATCGTCATTACGACCTTTTCCCAGTATCTCGATACGGCACAAAAAATAGCAGGTAGCTGGAACCAACTGGGCATTCCGACCACGATCAGGGTGGAAAACACTGTTCCGGAGGGATATCAAGTGTTAATTAGCGCCCAGGATATTCCGCCGGATCCCGATCAGTATCCCTTCTGGCACCAGACACAGGCACAGACCAACATCACGGGCTACGCAAATGTCAAAATTGATAAACTCTTAGAAGACGGACGACGGGAAATAGATCCGGAGAAACGGAAAATTATCTATGCAGATTTTGTTCGTTATCTTACCGAAGACGTCCCTGCCATCTTCCTCTACCACCCCGCGTTTTACACGATACGAAGATCAACCCCGTAAAAACTTTTGGCTGCTTTGAGTTTGCTGGCCGTTTACAAAAAATGTCGAACTTCATTTGATTAGCTCTCCGCCAGCTGGCGGATCGCTTGCTTCCGCCTTCGCTTTCAGTTTCGGCGGACAGGCCGCTATTTATTGCGCGCGCGATTTTTGCTCGGTCGGCTACCGCCGAGCAGAGTTAAAATAAATTATTGATTAATCAAAGTATCCGGATTTAGATCAGAATTTACCTTTATTGTATAATAAAAAGAGTTAACAAAAACTCATTTTATAAAAATATATGCCTTCTATTCGTTTCGGAATTACGTTTAGTCATATACATTTAAATTATCTCAAAATCCCAATTGATGGTGCTTTGGATTTGGTTTTGGAAATGGGTTTTTCACACTTGAGACTTGGCAGTTATTGGCAAGAACTAGAAAAAAACAAAGGAGTATACAATTTTTCTAAATTAGAAGATTTATTAAATCGGTGTGAAAAAACCGAACAAAAGGTGATCATGAATGTGGGGGTGAAGTCGCCCCGCTGGCGGGAATTTTACTGGCCAAGATATTTAAAAGAGAAAAACTTTAATAATTCGGAAGCGAGAAAAAGAACGCTGCTGTTTATAGAAAAATTGGTAAAGACTTTAAAAAAATTTTCTTGCATCACACATTGGCAAGTTGAAAATGAACCGCTTGATCCGAGCGGCCAGAAAAATTTAACTATCCCTTTTGATTTTTTAAAAAAAGAGGTTGGACTGGTAAGAAAACTTGATAATCGGCCAATTATTCTGACACTTTGGGCTAATGATTTGGAATCAAGGCAGTTATTTTTTGATGTGTCGTCCATTTCAGACGTGATTGGTTTAGACCTTTATTACAAACAGTTTATGAAAAGTGATAAGGGAAAATCATTTTATGAGGGGCCAAGAACAAGTGATG
>Ga0075659_103_pt1 | contig 23315 bp, 20 predicted proteins | sample RifGroA1_FD_68404 | JGI IMG/M metagenome (GOLD analysis project Ga0075659, IMG submission 68404) | Microgenomates (Gottesmanbacteria) bacterium GW2011_GWA1_47_8
GAAGGCTTGAGTCTGTTTTGATCGATTAAAAAATGGCTTTGTGGGTGGACCCGAACCTCTTGGGCCAGCTTATCGTAGCCGGCCATCCATACTCCGGCCCGATAAGGCAGCAGACCGAAGTACACGTAACTCAACAAAGCTACCCCAACAAAAAGTAGAATAAAAAATAGAAACCAGAATATACGGCCAATTTTCTTCCGAATTACTTCGAGCCCCAGGGAAACAGCTAAAATTACCGGGATGACCAGGGGAAAACTACGGTGGCTGGCAAATGGATCTCGCGTTAATGCCGCCGGCAAGGCAAATGTCAACAACATTAACCAAACAAATTTAACTGGCCGCTGTTTGACTTGTCGCCAGAGATAGATCAAACCAAAACCATAGGGAATAACTAACCATGGCAAGAACGCTGCCAGTCGCGGCAGTGAGCGTTGTGGGTCGGGATCGGGGCGGAAAAACAAGGAAACTGGTGACAAATAATTAGAATACTGGGCAATAAACTCGCGCAACCGGCCAATCTCACTTAAGTTTGGAGCCACTTCCATTGCTTTGGGTAAAAAAGCGGGGGTAAAAAGTATATAAAAATGAGGCAAATTTAGAACCAAACCTAATATTAAGCTCATCGACAGCCATGGGTAGCTCTGCCGTCTGAAAATGTCTTGGCGAAAAATCACCAGAAACAGAAATAGAAATATCGGCACCGCCAACCTTTCAGCATAGGCTGTATAGGCAGACAACGTCAGTGCCAGAGTTGCCGCCAGATACCACGGCGGACGTTTCAGCGCTTTCCAGAGACACGCCAGTCCTGCCAAGAGAAGAACCATTGACAGATTAACCTCATAACCAATCCTGGCATAAAACATTACCCAGGGAGTGGTGACATAAGTCAGGGCGGCAAAGGCGGCAGAAAATTTTTTATCCGGCCAAAGTTCACTAACTAACCAATAAATCAAGACAGCACCGATTACTCCCGCCAAGGCTGAGACGAACCGAACACTAAATACAGTCAACCCAAAAACCATCTCACTGATGACAGTCAAATAGGTATACAAGGGTGGATTGTACGAACCATAAAAACGTAAGAAAAAAGGCAGAACCTTACCCCATTCGTCCTTCCCGGTCAACTGCAACGACCGGGCGCTGTAACCAACTAAAGCTTCATCAATATAAAATCCCGGCGGGTGTTGCTCCAGTTGATAAAAGAAAAGCGGAATGGCCACGGCCAACGCGAGCACCAACAACAGATAGCCTGACCGCAGCCTAAAGTTCACCACGGTGTTTTACAAAAGTAAGTAAATCGACTATCCCCCTCGTTATCATTACCACAATAAAGGGGAAGATCACCATCGGGCCAGTTTCTTCCCAGTTTATAAAGGTAGCAAATGCCAAGGCGTAGGCAAACAAAACAACAAACCAACTCTCGGTAGCCAACAGCAACAAACCGATGACAAAGACCGGCCAAAGATAAAAATTAAACCGTTCGACTTCCTGAATACCGCTCCGCTCATTAGGATGATTAGCAAAAAAGTAGAAATTAGGGTCAATTTCAACTTTAAAATTCGCCGCAAATGACTTGGTCTCTAAGACCGGTGGTGTCTTGATCTGAATAGAGGCCCAAGAGAAGCCCAAGAGCAACAAAATAATGATGACCCCCAATAAAGGCAGTATATCTTTAAGCTTAAGCCAAATTGATATCGCGGTAACCAGAGAAAGCGCCGTAGTGAACAGGTTGGCACTGCCAAGTTGGCGCCACCAACTGCTGGTAACGGCAACAAGCACCAAAAGAACTATGTCCATAGTGCACATCTTAAACTAAAAATATCGCCCCGAATGCTTGTTTGCAAAAAGACAAGTATGGAGTGGTTGAATATACCAGGCTCTCGGGGGGGAAAACTTTAACCGATGAGATTGTGCTTAATACAACTTAAAACATCATCAATCGAGGTGTTCGCCTTTACCAAATAATCATATACGCCCATATCTTTGGCTGTCTCGGCTTCGCTGGAGAGGTTAGTTAAGACCACGACTTTGATATCCTTTAATTCCGGGGTCTGTCTAATCCGGTTTAGGACATCAAAGCCGTTCATTCCCCCGGGAAGCATTAAATCCAGAACAATTAAATCGGGTTTGCCTTGGGTTGCTTTTGTCAGCGCGGCCTGGCCATCGGCAGCAATGTCGACTGTATACCCTGCCGCTTCCAGCTTCATTTTATATAAATCTTGGGTCGATTTATCATCTTCGACGATGAGGATTTTGTTCATATTCAAGATAATTATTAATTAGGCCTGCACAGGGGGCAAGTATTGATTAATTTTATCAACTACTTCCTGGATTGATACGTTTGACTTTACCACATAGTCAGTTGCCCCGGGCTGGTCATATCCCGACCGAGACTGGGAGCACGACTGCCGTTTTAACTTTTGGTGATGCTTTAGGCTGTTTGGGGATGTTTATCGTAACAATCGTACCTCTATCAAGTTCGCTGCGAACTTCGATTGAACCGCCCCATTTTTCGACATATTTTTTAGCCAAGTACAAACCCAGACCAGAGCCTTCAGTATTGTTTAAAACCGCATTTTCAGCCCGAAAAAACTTCGTAAACAGATTCTTCATTGCCGTCGGCGGGATGCCGATACCATTATCTTCAAACTCCAGCTTGGCATAATTTGTATCCTGGCCAAGCCTGACATTCACCAGCCCACCATCGGCTTTACAATACTTTATTGCGTTTGACATTATATTCTCCAAAACCTGAGACAGGTGCTTTTTGTCAATCATTATTATCGGTAACGGGATCGCTCCTTTATCCAAAGCAATCGTGACCTTTTTTTCTTTCGCTTCATCGTTTAAGAAATCGATTAATTCTTCAACCAGGGCGGTGATATCGGTTTCTACCGGTTCGTCTCTAACTCTGCCCTGGTCGATACGCGATACATCGAGTAGATCATTAACCAGCGTTATCATCCGTAGAATATTTTGATGGTATGTCCCAACCATTGTTTTCTCCTTCTGTGTCAGTGGACCTATATCTCCCGCCAACAACAACTCCATGCCCCAGCGCAATGCCCCCAGCGGGGTCCTCAGCTGGTGGGCTGCAACCGAGAGAAACTCATCTTTGGCTTGTTCGAGTTTTCTCTCCCGGGCAAAGTCCCTAACGACCACAACGCAACCGACTATTTTACCTTCAGGATTCAGGATTGGCGCCGCGCTGTCGGAAACAGGCATCCGTTCATTATTCGGCTTGACTAACACCACATGATCGGAGAGTTCCTTAATTCGCCTTGTGGCAACCACTTGATTGACAAAATCAGGATAAGGAACATCCGGGTTGTCTTCACTGACAAAGTGGAAAATTCTGGTGTAATGCTGACCTCTCGCTTCGGTTAACCTATGCCCGCAGTATTCCTCGGCCACGGAATTCATCAAATTGATATGGCCGCTGATATCGGTCACAAAAACCGCATCGCCGATTGACGCCAACACTGCCTCAACTTTCTTTTTCTCCTGCTCGACAAGCTGCTTTTCGGTGCTGAAATCCTCAAGGACATTGATTAGAGCATATTTGGTGTCCTCAAGAAATTTGTTTGACTCTTCTAATTTCCGCTCACTATCTTGAGCCAATTCAAAAACTCGGCGTTGTTCGTGATTATCCCTGATAGCCAACAAATGCCTGTCGGGGATAGCATTTGCCTTGGCGATGTAGTTTACTTTTACAATTATTCCATCGCGGCGCTTTATGCATATGTCACCTTTCAGTTCACCAACCTCTAGAAATTTTTGCCACAACTGGTCTAATTGGTGAAAGTCGGGACACATGTAGTCATCAATTCTGGTACCGACTATCCGCTCGATACGGTCATTGAACATCGCTTCATTAGCTTTGTTAGCCGCCACAATCACCCGATTATTATCAGCGATAATCAGACTATCAGTGGTCATCTCAAATAGGGTCCTAAAATCGCTATCGCTTAAAGCGTTGGCGGGACGCGGAGTCAGTACACGCTCAAACCAATTAGTCATGCGCTTTAGCCTCGAGCTCTGATAACTTTTTTTTAAGCTCAACCATTTTTACTTCCCGACCAATGAGCAGTTTATTCAGATTCTCCAATTCACGGCTGTGTAGGATTGATTCTGCTTCAGCTTGTTCTCGCTCGGATATATCTTCAACCAAGGCCAACCACGCCAGCTTACCATGATAGTCAATCTGTCTAAGGCTCATCGCCGTGAAGTAAAATCCACCGTCTTTTTTCCTAAACCGAGTTTCAAACCGATCAAGATGTCCGGTCTCTTTTGCCAGCCTTAGAGCTTCAGCCCTATCGGCCGCGTCATAATAAAGTTGGCTTACATTGGCTAACTTTTTGATATCTTCAGACAGGTATCCGCCCGGTTTCATAATCTCCTCATTCCAAATAATCAAATTCCCCTGAAGGTCGGCGATACCCAAGCCGACAGGAACGGCATCAAACAAAGATTTATAGAGGTGTTGAGCTTCACCCACCGCAATCTTGGTCGCCGCCAACTCGGTAACATCAATTCCCAGTCCCAACATTCCGCCAATCTTCCCTTGGGCATTTACCCATGGCTGAAGCGTTAAGTTGAACCAACGTTGACCAAGTTTTACGGCAATCTCAGTTACTTCACCCTCAAGCACCTTGCCCATCGCCTCCGTCACCCCGGACGTTGCTTTAAATACGCCGTCAAATGATTCACCCAAATCCAGACGCGGAACCACTTTATCAAGCGTTGCCAAAGCTCCTCCCTGAATATAAGTGAATTTACCGGTGGTATCTGTCGCAAACAAAATAACCGGTCCCTTAACTAATAATGAGAGCATGACTTCCCTTGAGGGCTTAGCCGGTAGTGGTTCCATCTTTAGCTTGAATAGTATTTAATAATTGCTTCAGCTCAATCATTTTCTTTTCCCTGCCAACCAAAAGTACATTCAATTTCTCCAATTCCTTAACCTTGCCGGCCAGCTGTGCTTCCACACCTTTTTGGTCGGTGATATCAACATAAAAACCGTCAAGATACTTAAACGTGCCCTGAAAATCGTAAACTGGTTGGCCAGAACCGCGAAGCCACTTTAATTGGCTATCTTTGTCCTTAATCCTGAAATCAACGGAGTAGCTTTTCCGCTGATCAATTGCTGCCCGGAAAGTTGTCTGGATGCGCTGGTAATCCTGCGGTAAAACCAAACTACCAAACTTAATCCTCCCCGAAGCAAAATCTGCCGGGGTATAACCGGTCAAGCCGGCAATGCCGGCACTCACAAACAAGAAGGTCATTTCGGTATCATTGGCCCGCCTGAAGACCGCTCCGTGAAGATTTCTAATAAGCAAAGCGATTGACCGACGACTGTCTTCAAGCTCCGCCGTCAACTTCAAGGCAAGGCGATAAGCCATCATTCTCGAGTAAACTAATGTGGCCACCAGGGTCGATAACAATAAACTCAAAACTAAACCGCCACCTAAAAATAACTGCGGCGTTAACCCGGTAGATGCGGCAAACTCATTTGACCGCTGCCCCCAAACATGAATCGTCCAAGGCGTGCCGACCAGATTAACTTCAACTGCCTTATGCCAACCCCCGGCTGAGTCAATAAATTCATCGGCCGACCTGATAATTTCCGGTTTACTATCATACAATAACTCAACCGGGTCAGGTACCTCCCCCAAGGGTTGGTTATAAAGGTGGATATCTAACCTATCGAACGGTGGCGCGACAGAAAATAATTCTGCAAATGAATTTTGCAGTGAAAACCGCGCCGATACTATTCCCCTGACTGCATTCCGTCGTTGCGCTAATGTAGTCAACGGCATATTCGGCCTGTATATCGGGAAAAAGATCGCAAAACCTGAAGCAGGAGGTGAACCAACACTAATCACGCCTGTAGAAAATATTTCTCCCGTGTCAATCGCACTGGAGACAGCGATCTGCTGACTTGGTTCGGACATCATATCGAAGCCTAATAAGTATTCATGGCCTTGAAAAGGAGCAATGAAGATAACGGGAATCAAAATCTGGTGATCGGATTGGGGATAGATTCTATACGTGCGGTATTCCTTACTTGTCAGTGCCGGATCAACCCGAACTCCGGTCTCAAAAGCGGTACTGGCGGTCGCGGCGACTACCGGACCATAATTAATTGTGACGAATCCGGGATAGTCGATGTGTAAATTTAAATTTTGGATAAACTCATTCCACTCATACTCTTCAACGGACTGACTTGAGATGACAAATCCTCTAACTGCTCTCAAGGCAGACTCGTAGTCAATAAGATTTTGACTGAATCTATCGATAACGCTACGGACATTGTTATCAAAATTCAGGCGGCTAACCCGGTCCGCACTGGCAAGTAATCTCTGGTATGTAAATAGGACCGCGGATATTGTTACACCGAGAACAACTACAAAAAGGATGATGCTCCAAGCAATTGTCCTCTGATAATGAGTCTGAAATTCTTGTGTTAATGACAACCGGGCAGGTATTTTCATGCAAGCGTTCCTCAAAATTAACCGCTTAAGCCATTATAAACATAAATGTTTTGATCACTTGCGGGCCTAATAATCTACGGCCTGCTCACTGCCAAAGCGCTTACACTCGGGACATTTATCCGCATCTTTATAGATACAGGTCATAGTGCCAAATAGCCTGTGATTTCTTGATAATCGATTTCATTAAGTTGTAAAGAGGTTGTCCATTAATTTCACCCCCTTGCCACCCCCAACGCGGGCTGCGTTATCCCTGATGATAGGGAGCATTAACCAGGCCGCATTGTTTGTACTTATATACCTTGCCTGTATGAGGGTTAATCGCCCCACAAGGGCAAGGATCAGTTCTGCCCACTTTGGCTTGAGGCTGGGACTGCTTGACTACCTCATTAGTCGTCTGCCCCGAGTTGTTAATATCGGCTTTAACGGGAATACCTTGTTGGGCCAAACTCGGACGCTGAATTATTTGCGGCTCAAGACGTAATACTTGCTGGCAAATACGATTATTAATCCGACTGATCAAACCCTCAAATAGGCCATAAGCTTCTTGTTTGTAAGCGATTAGGGGATCTGTTTGGGCAAAGCCGCGCAAGCGAATCCCATCCCGGAGGTCATCAAGGGCATCCAGATGTTCCATCCACATCTGATCAATATTCGATAAGTAGACCGTTCTCTCCAGTAAGACCATCATTGTTTCACCCAACCGTTTTACCTTTTGTTGATATATGTCATCAAGCATATTGGCAAAACGTTTTGCCAATACCCGAGGGTCCTTTTCTTTCGCTGTGTACCGTTTTAATTCTATGGCGGATTTTTCGTCGAGGGGCAAAATTAAATAAAGATTCTGGAGTAAGGTATTAACTTCATCCTGAGTGATACCCCCGGCAGCTAATAGACCGACCGTTGCATCAACCTGGGTATGCAATAAGCCTTTGACTTTCCGGCGTAGTTCTTCCGGGTTCTCGTCGGCAGCGGTCAGCACATCATGCCGCAATTGGTATATTATTTCTCGCTGTTTATTAACCACGTCGTCGTATTCGACCACTGACTTACGAATGTCAAAGTAATGCGACTCGACCTTGCGCTGGGCGGTTTCAATCGCCCGACTCACCAAATTGGCTTCCAGCGGTTGATCCTCGGGGACTTTGAGAAAATCCATCAATCGGCTTACCTGTTCTCCGCCAAAAATGCGCATGATGTCATCCTCAAGCGATACATAAAAACGGCTGGTTCCCGGATCACCCTGCCGCCCGGAACGGCCGCGAAGCTGATTGTCAATCCGTCTCGACTCATGCCTGACGGCGCCGATAACGTGCAAACCGCCCGCCTTAAGAACCTTGTCATGCTCTTTCTGCCAGTCTTTCTTGCCTGCCGGCCCCCCGAGGACGATATCCACTCCGCGGCCGGCTATATTTGTGGCCACGGTCACGGCCCCGACGCTGCCCGCCTCGGCGATAATTTCCGCTTCATTTTCGTGGTTCTTAGCGTTTAGAACCTGATGGGGAATTTTTTTCTTGCGCAAAAACTGGCTGAGAATTTCATTCTGTTCAATTGATTTCGTGCCCACCAAGACCGGTTGGCCGCGGTCATGCGCTTCGGCAATGTCATGAACGATAGCACCGTATTTAGCCCGAGTCGTCTTGTAGACCAAATCAGGGTAATCTTGACGCTTGACCGGCATATTGGTCGGTATTACCGCCACATCAAGGTCATAGATTTTTCTGAATTCTTCTGCCTCACTTTCAGCGGTTCCGGTCATCCCTGCTAACTTTTCATACATCCGAAAATAATTTTGCAGTGAGATCGTTGCCAGCGTGCGCGACTCCTGCTGAATCGGCACGTTATCTTTAGCTTCAATAGCCTGATGCAGTCCATCTGAATAGCGCCGCCCATACATCAACCTGCCGGTATGTTCATCGACAATAATGATTTGCTGATCCTTGATAATGTAGTCTTTATCGCGAATGAATAAGGTCTTGGCTTTTAGTGCTTGCTCAATGTGGTGAACAGTATCGAAATCCTTTTCATAAATATTCTCAACTCCGATCAGCTTTTCCAACTTACGCAAACCATGGTCGGTCAGGGTGGCGGTACGCAATTTTTCATCAACTTCGTAATCGGTATCGGCCGATAAACTATTGATTATTTTGGCAAAACGGTAATATTTTTCGGTCGGTTCAGTATCCGGGGCTGAAATAATCAACGGGGTCCGGGCCTCATCAATCAGAATTGAATCGACTTCATCAACAATGGCAAAATGATGACCGCGTTGCGAAATTTGTTCCCGACGGCCGGCCATATTATCACGCAAATAATCAAAACCAAATTCATTATTCGTTCCATAAGTGATATCGCACTGATAAGCCTCGCGTCGGCTGGCCGGCCGCAAGTGTCTTAAGCGTTCGTCCTGATGGCTTTCATCGCTATACTCCGGATCAAAAATAGCCGCCGGCAAGTCGCCTTTACCGGAAAAAACTACCCCGATACTCAAGCCTAAAAGATGGTAAATCGGTGCCATCCAGCCGGCGTCACGCCGGGCCAGATAATCATTGACGGTAACAACATGAACCCCCCGTCCCGATATAGCATTTAAGGCCACTGCCGGAACCGCAGATAATGTTTTCCCTTCGCCGGTTTTTTGCTCGGCAATTTTTCCCTGATGGAAAGCTGTACCGGCCATCAGCTGTACGTCAAAAAGGCGCATTTTAAGAGTGCGTACGCTCGCTTCCCTAACTAAGGCAAAAAATTCCGGCAAAATATCGTCCAACGTTTCCCCATTGTTTAGGCGCGACTTATATTTCAACACTTGGGGAGCAAAATCGGCCATTTTAAGTTTTGCTATGGCCGGCTCCAGCTGGTTAACCCCGTCTACTACCGACTGAAGTTGTTTCACTGCCCGCTCGTTTGAGTCTAAAAAATTTCTAAAAATGCCTAACATAACAGCTGTATTTTAACCTAAAATTATTCACATTAAATTCCCAGAACTATATTCGACGGCATGCGGCACAAGGCAACCTGGTAAATCGTCCTCAGTTGGCCTAAAAAATTTAACGTTGGCGCTTTATGTTCGGCCCAAAACAGACGGTTAATTAACACCCGTCCGCTGTGCCGTTTCAGCTTAGCAATGAAGGCTGGTTGTTGCAGTTTGGCCGGAATCCGATAACCTTGGTAGCAATCAACCAGAGTCAAATCAAATTTTGTCGTTTTTTTAAGTTTGACAACAAAGTTCACGGCCTCAGTATTGATAATTTTCAAATTGGGAATTAAACCGGTTTGGAAATATTTTTTTCCCAGCTCAATCACAACCGAATCAAGTTCTACAGCGGTAATATTTACGCCTTTCCAGCGTTTTGCCATAACTTTTGCGGCTGAACCGGCGCCAAAACCCAAAATTAAGATGCGTGTTGGTAAAAAGTCTTGCAGTAGCAAGGTTTTTAACGCTTTGTGCCAGATTTTTTCAATAATTTCGCCGGACTGAGTTAAGCCGCCCATATCCAAACGATACTGCCCAAAAAATCTGACCACCTCAATATCCGAATTAATATCAGACTTGAAATTGGCTATCTTGACTGGTGAAAAATACTCCCCTAGCGTCATAGTGATTATTTTAACCTACAAAAAATCTCCCTCGATTAAATGGGGACAAGAAACTCGCTTACTCATCGACCAGACGTTTAAAATAGGCCAAGTCACCCATTGGTTCTACACTAGCGTTTGTCGGTTGATGCCGTGGCAGCTAGGTCTGCCAATTCGGCTTTTATCTTGGCGGCCAGGTCCGACCACTCCTTATAGCGCCGATCCAGTGCAGTCTTTCCCAAATTAATCGGTCGCTGTTTCTCAATGATAAATGCCGCATCCAATAAGTTGCCTGCAGCCCGATCGCGTTCCAAGATTGAATCGGCCCCCACTAAAATTGCCACGACTCTGACTCCGCCGCGAACGGCAGTGACTATAGTCGAGTAGCCGGCAGCCTGAGTATAAGCAATTTTTAGACCATCGACTCCAGGATAAACGTTCAACAATCCGTTCCAGTTGGGCAAATAGTATTGGCCGTGCATCATGGTGGCAGTGATATCTTCCCGATTACCGGCAGCCGCTGCCAGGATCAGGGGATAGTTCGACAGCGAGTTATTTACTAATTTGGCCAGATCATCGAGAGTGGAAAACTGGGACGGATGGTCATAGCCTTCAGGATTGGCGAAATGAGATTTGGCCATTCCCAGAATGGCGGCTTTCTGGTTCATCAGGTCGATAAAAAAGTCCCGTTCTTGGCCGTAAGATGCCGCCACCCCTTCCCCGATTGTGGCTGCCGCATCATTCGCCGAGGTGGCAATCGAGGCCCGCAATAATTCAGTTAAAGTCAGTTGTTCGCCCGCTTTTAGCCCTAAAACCGTCGGCTCTTTATTTACCGACGCATCGGTCGCTTTCAGTAACGCAGAACTGCTCGCGACATCAAGCGCTACCTGAACAGTTAACAGTTTGGTGAACGATGCCGGAGCAATTGCCGCCGCTTGTTCCCGAGCGGCATATACCCTGCCGGTTTCAAAATTGTAGACAAGATACTTCAGTCGCCCAGAAAGGCTCTCAATCTGGACCGATCTGGAATTGTCAAGCGACGCCGATAGAGATTTTTTTTGAGATAATTTATCCCGCAAATCCGGATGCGAGCGCCAAAACGGAGTTATCAGCGGTAACTTTGCCTGACTGGTTAACCAAACCGCTATCGAAACCAACGCCAAAGCCACTAAACCGAAGCCCAACTTTTTCACTTAGGTGAAATAACTTCCGCACCGACGTAGGGAACCAATGCCGCCGGCAGCTTGACTGAACCATCAGCCTGCTGGTAATTTTCCAGAACGGCGACCACCAACCTGGCCGAAGGAGCAGCAGTGTTATTCAGCAAATGGACAAATTTCAGCCCTTCTTTTGCCCGATAGCGAATATTTGCCCGGCGGGATTGAAAATCAGTCATAATAGAGTCAGATCCGGTTTCTCCCCAATCGCCCCTGCCGGGCATCCAGGTTTCCAGGTCATATTTCTTTGCCTGAGGCTCACCCATATCGCCGGTGCACATCAATAACACCCGGTAATGCAGTCCCAAGTCCTGCAGAATTTCTTCACTTATGGCCAACATTTCCTCATGCTGCCGGCGTGATTCTTCGATATCATTGCGGCAAATAACTACCTGCTCTATTTTGTAGAATTCGTGGACGCGAAAGATTCCCTTGGTGTCCTTGCCGTAGTTGCCTATTTCCCGCCGGAAACAAGGCGAAAATCCGGCCAGCTTTATCGGTAATTCTTTTTCGTTCAAGATTTCTCCGGCATAATAGGACACCAGGGGCACTTCGGCAGTACCGGCCAAGAAATAATCGTTTTGAGAATCGGTCTCGTCCTCGTCAAGCTTGTAAGCCTCTTTCTCTCCCCAGGGAAAATGTCCCGTGTTGACAAAGGCGGAGCGCCGATCAATTACCGGCGGCATCATCGGGCTAAACCCTTTAACTACAAGCTTGTCTAGGGCAAAGCGCATTAGACCCATTACCAGTCTTACCCCGTCATTCTTTAAGAAATAACCCCGAAAACCGGCGACTTTTGCCCCCCGTTCCAAGTCCAGAATATCCAGTTTTTTGCCCAACTCAACGTGATCTCTCGGTTTAAAATCGAATTTTGGTTTCTCCCCCCATTGATGAACTTGCTTATTGTCTCGACTATCCTTGCCTATTGGCACCTCAGGCAGGGGAATATTAGGTATCTGAAGCATTAAATCCCCGAGGGCGGCCTCAACTTGTTTGAGTTGCGGCTCAATATCAGCAAGCTTTTGCTTCAACTCAACCGACTGTTTGATTAAATCCGCGCTTCGCTTACTTTTGAGCAAAGTGTTAATTTGATTCCGCTCCTGCTTTAACGCCTGAGCACGGGTAATTAACTGCCGCCTTTGTTCGTCCAGCTCCAAGGCCCGACTAACCGCTTCAGGGTGAAGATTTTTATCAACCGCGGCTTTTTTCGCTTCGTCAGCATGTTCGCGCATATAGTTTATATCCAGCATAGGCTTGATTTTAACACCCCTGATATTGAGTTGTGAACAAAGTTAATATATGCTGGCGCGGATACTGCACATTGGAAAGGAAAAAACCATGTTTCTCGATACGCTCGAAGGCAACCTGATCGCGATAAGTCTGATTCTATTTTTCACCAGCTATTTGTTCGTCCTCTCGGTTAGCGCGGCATTCATTGGCCGGTACGAGACGAGCATCGATCAGGAACTGCGGCAGATTTTCACCAGGCGGGGGGCTTTGGGGACCGTTGTTTGGTTGGCTGCCTTAGGCACCCTGACACAGACTCTACCCGATACCTACACCTTGGCGATCATTGCCGCCGGTGCCTTTACCGGTCTTTGGTCTTTTTATCTCGGTGTCCTTGCCCATAAGGCCAAAAAATAACCCCAAATAACACCCCGTTTACAAAAACGGGGTGTTATTTAATTTTCTTCAAGAGCCAGCTGGGAAACCTAAACAATATTCGTAAATGTCCTTTTACCCTCTTAAGATAGATAAACAAGTTCACTACTAACAATATTGAAAAGGCCACCAACATCGTCAACATCAGCGGGTATTGGCGTAGTTCATGGAAGTACGGCTTGGCGGCATAGGCCGTTATTACCAGGGCAATCCAGAATGCGGCAAAGAAAAATCGCAGACTTTTCCAACTTCGTTCCGCCTTAAAGAAAAGCAAGCCTAAAACAGTAGCAATGCCGATAAATAAACCATTAAGAATCGAAATAATAATGCCATTTTCCGGACCATAGGGAGACACATGATTTAGTTCCAACAGGGCAAAAAATGTTCCGCTCAAGACCGCCCCGCTATAGATCAAATTATGGGCAAAGCCAAGATGAAACATCTCATTCACGAGCCACGCTTCACCTTGTTTTTCCTCATCTCTAAAATATCGGCTCATGGTTTTAGTCAAGGTGTGAATCGCAATTCCCCCATAGGTATAAAGGAGGGACAACATCAGTAAAACCGAGATAACTTTGTCATTTAAAAAAGTGTCGGCATTAAGCGGTCGCTTAATAATGTCTAACATCTCGCCAAAGATTACATTAAAAACCACCCCGGGCAGGATGACCAAGTAGAACACTTGCAGCAAGGAAACGTACCCAATTTTGCGGTTATGCATAAATGACAGGGGGTAAGCCGCGACTGCGGCGACGAGCATGATCATAATGATGGTAGTGAACTCAAGATTTAAAGGCATGAATATATTTAATCAATAATCCCAACGATATTAATGACACGATATTCGATAAAGTCCTGATGGGAGTGTCCTCGATTTTGGCTTCAACCCGGTGTTCACCGCCGGCAAGCTGAATCTCCAGTCTACCTAAGTCTGCATCATGTCCGAACGCTGTTTTGCGGCCGTCAATGGTGATAATGGTGCGGGGAAATTCAAACAAGGGTAATTGGAGCACTGCCTGATCAGTGGAAACCCTTGCCGTAAATTTAAGCCAATTTGTCCCCCGGTGAAAATCTAAAATTCCGCCGTTACCTTCAATGAATTGGGGGTAGATAAACGCCGGACCGCCGGGGGGACGACTGGCGGTTTTAGGTAAATAATCAAAAATCCCCCCCGTCACTTGGAGTTCCCATAGGCTGCCGGAAAATTTTTCTTCGGTAGTGACTGTCACTTGTTTTTGAATCTTAAAGAATGGATAGTTCCACACCACTACACCCACTAACAGAGCGGCCGCAATCAACCAGCTTACTTTCCAGGAACGGATTAAATAAATTACCACCCCGGCCAAAATCGAGAAGGCCAGTGCCGGGACAGCTAATAAGCGCCAGGGGAATTGGGCGAAATACAATAGCGGCAGATGATCCCAGAACCAAACCGCCCGGCTATGAGTCAAGAAAATATACAGCATGCCAATAAATACAAAAAAACAAATCCAGAAAATTGATATCGGCCACTGGCGTAATTTAATTTTCCCTTGAATACTTTTTATAATTAAGAAAATACCTGCAACCAAAGCTATCAAGGCTATCACCCAGTGAAAATGCCCCACCGGAAAAGCCATATCGTCACCTGGTCCCCAAGTTGAACCGCCAAAGCCCCAGAAACGAGAAAAGAATAATTGATTAATATCGGCAAAATGGGCCAAGTAATTAAAGTAACCGATTGTCATCGTCTCAACATGGACCAAACGACTCTCTAAGGTCACCGGCAGGAAGAAGAACGCTGCTAACCCTATACCCCAAAGTCCTGCAATGGCCATTTTGGTGATTTGTCTAAAGTTTTTAAAGTAGCACAGCCAAAACAGTGACCAGACTGCCAAGATCGGACCGAAAATCAAGGTCATCACATTGTGAGACAGTAACAGCGCCGAAAAAGACAAGGCTAACCCCGGAATCAGGAATTTATTCTTATTACCCTGCGCCAATTTATAAGCAAATAATAGAATTAGTGGGAAGAAAGTTAATCCCCAAGCTTCATTCATCGCCCCCCGAACATAGACATCAACGGAGTGATACGGCGCCCAAACATAAAAAACTGCGGCAACAACCCCAGCCAACGGGCTTAACAATTCGCTTATCAGGGCAAACATGAATAGGCCTGACAAAATAATCGACAAAATAAACACTATCTTGATCGACCAGAACAGATTAAAGCCGGCAATATAAAAAACTTCAGCCAAAAAGTATGGCAGGGGTGGATAGTAGTTGAACATCGGGTAGCCATAGCCAAATCCCGGATCGGGCACCCAGCGGCATGGAAGCTGAAAATCATGAACACACTTGTCCAGTTGTTGCAGCCGCAAAATCTGCAAATCGTCATGCATCGAAAAATATCCCGGTTTCAGAAGATCTGTGATTGCCGGCAGGGAAAAAACTAACACCACCATTAGGAAACGGCAACGCCAAATTAAATTCTTTACAGCAGTGAAGCTCATCTGTTTCATTTTACTGCAGTTGACAGCTTGTGCTTCTTTAAAAATACTATTTCCACCAGCTTGAGAGTCAAACAGATCGCCACTGGCAAAATCAAAACAAGATAACGGGGAAATACTAGCGACAAACTGAAAAAGACTAGGTTAAAGATCACAAACAAGTATGCAGCCAATTGCGCTTGCACCTTTTCGCGCAATATCCACAATAGGGGCAGACTCAATATGCCCAAAGCAATAAAAAAAGGCCAACCCCACCACCAGTCAGGCACTGTCACAACAGCTTCTGCTCCCCACCAAGTGTGCCACTGATTTTGGAAAATCAAGGGCCAAACTCCCAGTGGCTTGATCGTCGGCGTTCCGGCCCACCACGACAGCAAATAGCGCTGATATTTGGCAAAACTTATCAGCGAGGGATGGTAGTAAAAATAAGTCATGTGGCCAGCTAGAAACCCCGCCGGGATAAAGATGAGCGCTTGGGTATGACGTAAGAAACGGCGCAAGTCATTAGTGGCCAAACTCGACAGGTACAAGGCAACAAACAACGGCAGTGATGAAATAAAAAACTTGGTAGCAAACGCAAACCCTAAACATAGTTGGCTTAACCACAAATAATTCCGGTTTCCTTCTTTTTGCCATAATAAATAAGCAACTAAGGCCGCCAGAGAGAAAAAAAGCAAATACAGATCAAGCAGGCTTGAAGCTATTTGTTCGATAAACAGCGGCTCAAATGACATTAAAGCGACTGCGAGGAGAGCCAACACTTTGCTCCCGGTGATAAGTATTGCCAGACGGTAGCTAAGCCACAAGACAGCAATCCCGACAAATAAAGACAAGACCACCGGGTTATGAAACAGTAGGATAGATAATCCAATCAGGTAAGTCCCTAATAGCGGGTGGTCATGAAGCGTGTTTTGGGGATCCTGGAACAATACTATGAACTGATATCCACGTATCGCATGAACCCGGGTGTCGGAGGGTAGGTAATCGACTTTGTCGCCCTGGAAATAACGCGAGTGCTGATAGTACTGCAGTTCCTCAACTGGATCGTAAGTTGCCGTAAATGTTGCCCAGTTATTTTTTACCGCCAAAAAAATATTCAAAGCAACCAGCCAGAGTAACAACCAAGGAACAGCCGCCTTAAACCGCATTAAAGAAACAGTTGGTAAAAATCTAACTCCTCATTCGATCCGTTCGGCCGAGACGGTTTGGGAAAACTCAGCAGTAATTTCCGTTTTTCCGGTGGTATTTCCTTTAAGCTATGACGGTCTTTATTAATAACCAGATAAACTTCATTTTCGACTAATGCCTGTTTTAATGATTCGGGTATGGCGCTTACGTTTAGTCCCACGCCGATTACCGTTAAATTAGGCACTTTTTCTGTATAGATTTGCAAACCGTCGGGCAGCGTGCCAAAAAAACCCTCGGTACCGACGACTACGGTGTGAGTCTTTGCCCGCTCAATTAAATAATCAGCAACTTCTTTTTGGCCCCAACCAGCGGTCCATTCCTGCAGATAGCCGTGCGCCATATTTTGGGGCATCCGCGCTCGGGCCGGATTCGTCACCATAGTCCAGCCATAGACCAAGCATTGGCTAATGAAAAGCGCGGCCAGGAAAACCGCAAGCGTTCGCTGTCTTTGTTGCAGCTCCCGCCAACCGAGAGCCGCCAAAATTGCCAGGTAAGGAATGACATAAAAGAAATAGCGCGAGGTATATACTTTGGCGACTGCCGCTTGGGCCAGAAGCGGCAAAATTATCCATACCCAAAGGGAAACTTGCTTCCGCTCGCGCCCAAGTATACTGGCGAACGCAAGGATAAGCCCAACCGGAGTGATTAAATTCATCAACCAGGCAAGGGTATTTTTGATATTGCCGATGAATGGGTTTAGGGGGTGCTGCAGCACTTCATTTGGTGAAAAAACATAGTCAAGATTCCGTTGAGCGACTAATTGGAAATTGGGCCCCAAACGAAGAATGTTGTACATCCCAACCGCGATGATTGCCGCGACCAACCAGCCCCCAAACAATTTAAACCAGTCAAGCTGTTGCCACTTAGGACGCCAGAAAATCAAAGCTGGCTGGAGGAGCAAGAAAAACCACCCAGGCGACTTAGTTAAAACCGCTCCGCCGACAGCAAATCCTAACAGCATTGCTAAATCCAGCCGTAAATTCTCAACCAATAGCAATCCTAATAAAAAAGCCCAAACTCCAAACATTGACAGCAATCCGTCAGCCCTGCTGCCAGCGTAGCAAAACCGGCGACCACAGAGATTGTTCGACCGGCAAATACCGGATCTCGAAATAATTTCAGAGCCGGTATGACCAACCACATAAATAGTGGCTGCTTCCCATCTGAAAGCGGAAGAAACCGCAAGGTTGGTTCCGCCCGCATTACCTGTGACCAACGAATATAAATGGACTCGTCAACAAAAACAGGCAAAGATAATAATTTATAAAAACGCAAGACCAGGAATAGCCCGACAGTAATTAACGCCAGTAGCCCAACCTTAAGCCAGGGTTTGTCTGTCAGCTTCATTTGCCTTAATTATAACCAGGAATTGTGACAACGCTCATCGATTTTCAAAATCCAATTTTTATCTCTCTGTCCGCCTTTTTCATGCTAAAATTACGTCTGTACCTTGAATATAACGCTGCCTTACAAGGAGTCGGTATGGGTAGTCAGACTATTTTTGTCGGAACTCAGGCTAGCGATCAAGAGATCGAATCTCTCCGCCGCCAGGGCATTGAGGTTCACCGCGAAAACAACGGCTTGGCGCTAAAAGGAAACCCCAACTGGCAACCAAAAACCGTTACCGGTTTACTCAACGAAGCAACAGGTGAATTTATCGGCTTTGTCCTCGAAGAGGGCAAGGACAACCAACAACAATCTTTCAAGGTTGTCTCCTGGATCAAGCAAAAAAATCCTTGAGTTGTGACCAAAACTCAGCCTCGATATGAGGCTGTTTTTTTATGCCCACTAATTATCTTTGAATATTATTTTTGATACCGTCCGGTAAGGTTATTGACGGTGACCCGCAAAATTTGCTTCAGCATATCGGTTGACTCAGTCATAAAATTTTTTTGCTTTCCGAGTGAAATATCCCTGTCCCGCCATTCCACCTCTACCTCTTGGAGCCGATAATCCCATTTTTGAGCGATAAAAAGCAATTCCACATCAAATGCCGAGACCGACCAGCCCTTGACCACTCCCTGGTGTTTGATCACCTCCAGGCGCGGAAAAATCTCCATGGCCACTCCCCGGCGGAAAGATTTGAAACCGCACTGGGTATCGATTACTTTAGGGAGCAAAAACAACTGGCGGAAATGGCGAAAGCCCCAGGACATCAGCTGGCGCGTCAAAGGGAAATTCTCCCGCATTTTGCCCCGGGAACCGAAGACAACATCGTAACCGGCCTCATAATAAGGCAGAAGTTTTTCCACTTCCTTAAGCGGTGTGGACTGGTCCATATCAGTGAAGAGAACGATTTCCCCTTTAGCTGCCCGCATCCCATTCCAGATGCCTGCCGCTTTGCCGGCATGAGCGCCTTTGATCATTTTGAAGCCGGGGTGTTTCTTTACAAACCGGGCAATGATTTCGCCGCTGCCGTCAGTTGAACTATCCTCATTAATGATGACTTCCCAACTGTAGGAAACTTTTTTTAAATAAGCTGCTACCTCATCTAAAACCCCGCGGTCTAAATTTTCTTTCTCGTTGTAGTTGGGAATTATTATCGATAACTTCACTTTCCCCATTCTACATTCTCCCAAGCCTTAAGCAAAATAAGTCGGGTGATATAGCTCATCTAAGTAAGCGAGCAGGTTATTCAAATTTACCGAAGCAACGGCAACAACCTGATCAGCGGCCCCATAATATACAAACAACTCCCCCTTAACCGCCACCGCCCCGCAGGGAAAGACAACATTGGCTACCTGGCCATGAATTTCATATTCAGCCTCAGGTTCGAGTAAGGCATAAGGTGTCCGGGCTAATACTTTTGTCGGATCCGTCAGATCCAAGAGCATTGCCCCGACTCGATATTCATGATGCAGACGGGAAATCCCATGGTAGAGCAGTATCCAGCCCTTCTCGGTCTTCACTGGAGGGGTGCTAATCCCAATTTTCAACGCGTCCCAGGACTCAGGCCTAACCGGTATCTCATACTGCCCGGTGAGAAAAGTACTGCCATCGAAGTCCAGACTATCCAAATAATCCAGATGGATGCTGTTTTCCAGCCGGTGGAACATGACATAGTGCCCATTGATCTTTTCCGGCAGTAAGCAGGCATTTTTGTTGTCCATTTTGGGTGAAGAAATCAGCACTGGTGTCTGCCAATTCCAGCGGTGCCTCAAAAAATCATCAACCCTTATTTTGGTCAGGGCGATTCGTGGCGGGTTGACGCCATCGTAAGCAGTATAGGTCATGTAATAGTGATCGCCCAAACGGGATAGGCGCGGATCCTCAACCCCAGAATTGGCATTGGGTTGCCGTTTCATTTCGGCTTCAATCTTGGGCAGATATACCGGATCGTCGAGTCTTTCATCTATGTGATAGCCGTCCTGGCTATTGGCGTAACCAAAGACCGAAGTATTGTCCGGTGACATTGCCCGGTATATCAGATGAATTTTGTTTTGCTCAAATACCGCGGCAGGATTAAAGACAGCTTTAGCCTCCCAATAATGGCTGCCGTCTGGTTTAAGAATTTCCGCACCCAGTCGCCTGAGTTTGGGAATTCCCTGTTTGTGTTTGCGTATCTTTGCCTTGACTTCGGCAAGCGGCAATGATGCCAGACAACAGTATGTGTCAGCCGCGCCATAATATATCTTCAGTTGTCCCTCATCGACCAGGGCGCCCGACGGAAAAACGACATTATTGACTTGACCCTTTAACTCATACTCGGTTTGGGGGATGATTAGCGGTTCTTCTAGGCGGCCGATCACTACCTGCGGATTGTTTTTATCCAACATAACCGCCTCAATCCGAAACTGTCGCTTTTCTTCCACCGTGTAATCTTGAATATAAGAATAAATCAGTAGCCAGCCTTCAGGCAATTCAAGCGGGGGGGCGCCGACCTCAACCTGATCATGTTTCATCCGTTGCAACGGAACAGTGTGCTCTTCTAAGTTGCGGTACCAACCTCGCCAGTATTCAGGATTCCAAATATCTTCTTTACTGTAAAAACTGGCGATGGCAATTTTTGACGGCGGCAAATCAGTATGAACCGTTAGGATCGCCGTTAGCCTGTCGGCAATCCGGGTTGGGAATAAACCCATCGCTTTGGAATTAAACGGCGTAACTAGCCGTTTTCGGTTAATTACCGAAAAATCTTTAGTTGTTACCACACCGATTTTAATATCAGCGGGAGTTGGCGGAAAATTGGCTAATCCGGTGTAAAAAATAATGAATTCATCTTCTATAAAAGTGACCCGGGGATCCTCGCAGCCGAACTCTTCCCATTCATAGTCGGGGCCGACAAATAAGCGCTGGTTCCCATAAGTTATCCCGTCGTGGCTTGAAGCATAACCTATGGTTGATAAGTTCATTTCCCGGCTGTTCACCTTTTGACGCGTTGACATCGCCCGAAACAGCATATGGTAAACACCGTCCTTCTTGCTGACGCTTGGATTAAATGCCGCCAACCCTACCCACAGCTTCTTAGAATCAGGCGAGATTAGCGGATTGTGATCGCTGCGGATAACCGACATGACAATTAGCTTACATAACTTTTTCTATCCGTGCCGGGTCGAGACGAACAGTCTGGTTGTGAATCAACTCAGCCAAAAAATGTTTAATATTCGCTGTTGCTACGGCCACCACTGAATCGGCCGCACCGTAATAAACAAACAAGGTATCGCTAATCACTACGGCTCCGCACGGATAAGCTACGCCGGCCTTAAAACCTTCATTTTCATAAGCTTCGCCAGGCTCTAAAATTGGATTATTGGTCCGGTATAAGACTTGGGTAGGGTCGTCCAAATCCAAAAGCATTGCCCCAATTTTATAGTGGCCGGGATCGCGGTCATCAACAGCCTGATAAATCAGCAGCCAGTAAAATATCGGGGAAAATCCGGTGAAAAAGCACATACTTGTCCTTTATTTTTTCCGGGAAGATAACGCAATTTTTGTCAACAATTCCCGGCGGGGAAATCAGGACCGGCTTTTCCCAAAACCAACGTTGGTCCAAAAAATCCTGAACGCTGATTGATGTCAGGGCAACCCGGGGAGGATTCCAGCCGTCATAAGCGACATAAGTCATATATAGCCGGTCCCCCAGCCGTGTCAGCCGCGGGTCTTCAACACCGCCGTAACCGCCACCCGAACGATATTGCCATCCAACTGGACTGTATCCTTGACTGAATTCAAATCCTTCGCGCGGGGCGTAAACCGGATAATTAAGCCTCTGATCAATCTTTAATCCGTCGGCAGAAGCAGCATAGCCCAGAACTGACACCCAGTCATCTCCTTGCGCCCGGTAGAGAAGATGGACGCGGTTATTCAGATAAACGGCGGCCGGATTGAAGGTGTTAAACGACTCCCAGGCATTTTCGGCTTTTGGTTCAAGAATCGGGTTCTGTTCAGATTTCTTTAAATTTATCGAGACGTTTTTTGTCGTTAATTCAAGCGGAAAGCGGTAATAAGCATAGACAACAGCAAAAATTCCGTCAGGCAGCTGCCAATACGAGATAATTTTGTCATCATGAGTCAGCGCACCCACAAAGGCAACTGTTTGTGAATGCCATTCCGGTGTCTGCCACCAGACTGCGTCATCAGCGCGCCAGCTGACGGTATCAAGTTGAGTCTTATCCAGCACCGCTGCCCCAATAATGAAAGGGTGGGCGCTGTGGTAAAGCAAAAAAACACCGGAGTCCGATTCAAATAAATGGTGATAAGTAAGCGGCTGGTCGTCAAACTTGCCCTCACGGCTGGCCAAAATTGTTTTGGCCTTCGACCAAGCGTCTCCCTGCTTTTTAGCCAGCTGAAGCTTACCGGTGCCGCCGACTAACCATTCATCGCCACGCCAATTCCTATAAATAACTGCCGGACTGACTTTGGTCGATATTTCTTCAGTCACTTTCCACGAAGAAACAAATGTCATGTCAGCGACAAACAGCCGCTGGTCTTTGCCTGTGCCAACTTCAAAACTTAGTCTAGGCTTGTCTTGCCGATCAATTACGCGGAAGTTGCGGCCAAGACTCAGGTTATATCGTTCACCCCGATAAACAAGCGTCGCGACGGTGTCAAATTGGGTAAAGGAAAAACCATCGTCGCTTTTCGTCAAAGAAAAAGTTCCCGGTTTGTTTTGCCCTGTCAGATAGGCCAAATATATCGACTCCTTATAGCGTGCAAAAAAATAAATAGTTAGTTGGGCTCGTTTTCAATAATTGTCTGAATGTCGAGCATTTTATTGTGGGTGGTATAATTCCCCAAACCTCGCCTACGAGGTAAAGTACGTTGAAAGGACAGGACAATGAAACTGGCCAAAACTTTGGCAGTCATCCTAGTATTGCTCTTGACTGCAGGGTCGGCCTATGCCCAGGATCCGGTGCCGCCGCCAATTTTCGGCGATCAAGCGGAAACCAACATTACAGTTTCTTTTGATGTTTACGATCTTGACATCCCGGGTGACTGGCTGACCTGGAGACACGAGGATTTTTCCTCAGATGACGACTCGGCAACGGCTCTGGAGGACCTGCTTATCTCAGTAAACCCGCTCGTCAGGTTCGAGCAAGCGCCGCCGGTTAGCAACCTTCGATTTTCGGCCGTCAAACCCGACCTGATTGAGAATGAGATTGTTTTTCTGCGTGTTTATATGCAGAACGTCTCTGAACTGTTTGCCGGAACTGAACTTAGCATAACTGACATTGATCCCATTATCGCTATGG
>Ga0075659_107_pt1 | contig 18438 bp, 26 predicted proteins | sample RifGroA1_FD_68404 | JGI IMG/M metagenome (GOLD analysis project Ga0075659, IMG submission 68404) | Microgenomates (Gottesmanbacteria) bacterium GW2011_GWA1_47_8
CTGTTAGAGAAGATATTTCCCGTCGTGAAAAATTATCAAATAGCGCGTAATAGCTTCTATTTTGTGGTAAAATAAAGCAATGTTTAAGTTCCTCGGAAAGCTTCTCGATAATAATGAAAAGGAGATAACAAAGCTCCGCAGTATTGTTGAGAACATCAACAGTCTCGAGCCTGAGATCGGGAAACTGAAAGACGCGCAATTTGCGCAAAAAACTGCGGAATTTAAAAGACGTTTGGCAAACGGGCAAACACTTGATGACCTTCTGCCCCAAGCTTACGCGCTCGTTCGGGACGCCGCGCAACGTACGATTGGACTGCGGCATTTTGACGTCCAGCTTATTGCATCAATTGCTCTCCATAACGGAAAAATCGCCGAACAAAAAACCGGAGAGGGAAAAACATTGTCCGCGACACCTACGATGTATCTCAATTCATTGACCGGACGGGGTGTCCACTTAGTAACCGTCAACGACTATCTTGCCCGACGCGATGCGGGATGGATGGGGCCGATTTTTCAACTCCTGGGAGTATCGGTTGCGGCAATTATTAACGATCAGTCGTTTATTTATGATCCCCTCTTCGATGATGCGACAGCGACGGACTGGCGACTCAAACACTTGCGGCCAATTACACGAAAAGAAGCATACCAGGCAGATATCACCTATGGTATAAACTCGGAATTCGGGTTTGATTATCTCCGCGACAACATGGTGTCTGATGTTTTCCGGCTTTCTCAGCGCGAGTATCATTTTGCTATCGTTGATGAGGTTGATTCAGTTTTAATTGATGAGGCGCGTACCCCGCATATCATTTCAGCTCCGGCAGCTGAAGCCACGCACAAGTATTATGACTATGCCAAGCTGGTTGAAAAACTGACGGCAGAGACCGATTATGTCATCGACGAAAAACTTCGCACTGCCCATCTTAGCGATCACGGAGTATTGAAAGTCGAAAAGATGCTGGGTCAGGGCAATATTTACGAAAGCGATTTTGAAACCGTCCACCACATAGAAGCAGCGCTCAAAGCCAGGACGCTGTTTCATCGGGAAAAAGATTATATCGTCAAAGACGGGCAAGTCGTTATCGTCGATGAGTTTACCGGGCGGCTTTTGCAAGGCAGGCGCTATAGTGAAGGGATCCATCAGGCAATTGAAGCCAAAGAAGGTGTTGCAATACAGCAGGAAAGTAAGACGCTCGCTACTGTCTCTCTTCAAAACTATTTCCGTATGTACGAAAAACTTGCCGGTATGACGGGTACGGCAGCAACGGAAGCCGAGGAATTTCATAAAATTTATAACCTAGACGTTATCGTCATTCCCACCCATCGGTCGATGATCCGGACCGACTTTGCTGACAGTGTGTATAAAACGCCGCGGGCGAAATATTCCGCTATTGTTAACGACATTATCGAGTGTCACAAAAGGGGTCAGCCGGTGTTGGTCGGTACCACATCAATAGATAAAAACGAGATTATCAGCGAGTTCCTCAAAAGGAAAGGCGTCGCTCACGAAGTACTCAATGCCAAAAATCACATACGGGAAGCCATGATTATTTCCGAAGCCGGGAAAAAGGGCGCGGTAACAGTCGCAACCAACATGGCAGGTCGCGGTGTAGACATCATCTTAGGAGGAATCAAACACGAACCATGGGAAGTGGAGGATAAGAAAGAATATGAAGAAGAAATGCGGCAGTGGCAAAAAAATCATGACGACGTGCTTGCGCTCGGTGGGCTCCATGTTATCGGCAGCGAGCGGCATGAAAGCCGTCGCATCGATAACCAACTGCGCGGACGATCGGGCAGGCAAGGGGACCCGGGATCGACGAGATTTTATGTGTCTCTGGAGGATGACATTATGCGCCTCTTTGGAGGCGACCAGGTGGCGCGGCTCATGGATATATTCAAAATGCCCGAAGACGTACCGCTTGAACATGGGATGGTCTCGCGGGCTATTGAGCAGGCACAAGTTAAAGTCGAAGGATTTCACTTTGATAGCCGCAAGAATCTGGTTGAATATGATGATGTGCTCAACAAACAGCGTGAGATCGTATACAAACGGCGCAGAAAAATACTGGAAGGCGAGAGTCAGAAAGAAATAATACTGGGTAAAATAACCGATCAAATTTCAACTGCGGTAACGCTGTACAGTACCGAGGGAGGCTCGATTGAACGGGAAAAAATTGTTACGGAATTTGCCACGATTATTCCATTTGATCAAGCCTCACAACAGCAGCTGACCAAGCAGCTTGAACAAATGCATCAGGCTTCCGAAATCGTTGACTTTCTGTCAAAGCTTGCAAAGGACACCTATGAGCGCAGGGAAACACAGGTTACGCCCGATGTCATACGACAGATCGAACGATGGGTAAGCCTCCAGGTTATTGACAATCTTTGGATGGATCACCTTGACGCAATCGATGATCTTCGCGAAGGCATTGGACTGCGCGGCTACGGTCAGCGCGATCCGCTGGTTGAATATAAAAACGAAGCCTTCTCAATGTTCGAGACGCTCATAGCTGGGATCGACAGCGAAATCGTCCATAGAATTTTTAAAGTACAAGTAGAAATGGCGCCACCCCCGCCAGCGGTGCCAGCACAGCGCGCCGTCGCACAACCAACAGTTGGGAGCTCTACCTCCTCTTCTAAACTCGGCCGCAATGACCCATGCTGGTGCGGAAGCGGGAAGAAGTGGAAAAAGTGCCATTATCCGCAGCTGGGATAAGACCATTGATAAAAGAACCTGTGTATTGTATCATTAAATACATACATGGATGTTGATTTGTCTTTAATTGAGGGATTTGACTGGGATAAAGGGAATCTGGAGCACATAACAAGACATAAAGTTAATTATAAAGAATGTGAGGAAGTTTTTCTAAACAAGCCCTTTATTGTAAATGAGGACGAATCTCATTCTCAATCTGAAGAACGATTCCGTGTTTATGGACATACCAATAAAAACAGATTAGTTATGTTGGTATTAACAATAAGAAATAATAAGTTCAGGATAATCTCAGTGAGGGATCAAAGTAAAAAAGAACGAAAAGAATATCAGGAATTTGGGGATGAATACTCATGAAAAAACTAAAACCAATACCAAAATTTAAAAACGAAGAGGAAGAAACCGAATTTTGGGCAACTCATGATAGTACTGACTATTTTGATATTCGTAAAGCGAGCGTTAATCCATCGTTTCCAAACCTTAAACTATCAACGAAGACCATTACAATAAGAGTTCCTGAATCTTTGCTCGATTCGCTTAAAATGATAGCAAATAAAAAAGATGTACCCTATCAATCTTTGGTAAAGATGCTACTTGATGAAAAAGTAAGAGAAGAATTTAATCGACAGGTGAAGCACGCTCCCTGAGTGCTTTTAAATAGGTTTGGTAGTAATCCTGCGTTTGTAGGGTGAAACAACCAGCCTGTGCCTAAAAAAATGAAGTTGCTTCTTACTTCTGTAGGGTTTACCAATAATTAATAGAGCTATTCATATCGAATGGAATCGATGGGGGAGAGGTCTGCGGCGCGTTTGGCAGGAAGAACGCCGAATACAATGCCGATAACCGAAGAAACGACGAGCGCAATGGTTATCGTCATTGTGTCAATGTATGCCGGAAAAAAGCGCTGAACCCCCAGGACGATAAGAAATGAGATAGTAAGCCCCATAATGCCTCCAAACAGCGACAGTGCGACGGCTTCAGTCATAAACTGCGTCAGGATATCCCGTTTGGTCGCCCCGATAGCGCGTCTGATGCCGATTTCTTTTATCCGCTCCGTGACGGTGACGTACATGATATTCATGATACCTACGCCGCCCACGACCAGAGAGATTGCAGCAATAGAAACAAGAACAAGGTTCATAATAGAAAATATCTGTCCGATGGCGCTTAAGAGTTCTTCCTGCTGGATGACAGAAAAATTATCCTCGTTATAGCGCCGGAGCAATCTGTTATTGATATCTTTTTTTATCTGGGCAACGTTGGCGTTATCGGTGGTTTTCACGACGAGTGCGATGAATGTTTTTTCCGGGTTAAAGACCATCGCCGTTGTATAGGGCATGTAGAGAAATGAATCCAGGTCAGGCCCGCCGAATCCGCCACCTTTGGCCTTAAGAACTCCAATGATCCGAAAATTTTGTCCCTCAACTTTGATATTTTTTCCAATGGCGCTATCTTCGTACATAAACAATTTTTTTGCAATTTTAGGTCCAATCACAACGATTTTGGCATGCTTATCAACATCGGATTTTGTAAAAATTTGTCCATAAGCCGCTTTGAGGTTAAGCCCTTTGAAAATATCGGCGGAGCTCGCATAAATATCTGCAAGCTCCGAACGCTTACCGATGTCTACGGTGGTGGATTTACTAAACACCGGAAGTACATATTCCACCTGGCTGATTTTTTCTAGCGACTGTACGTCTTTGATGTCAAATTTGATGCCGCCAAGAGAGGCCGGACCGCCTGCCCGGAAGCTTCCGCCTTCTAATATCTTTCCCGGAACAATACGAAGGAGATTGGTGCCAAGGCTTGCAAATTGATTTTCGATGTATTTTTTGAGTCCCAGTCCGAACGCCATAAGAAGAACGACTGAGGAAACACCAATAAGAATTCCAAGGGATGTCAAAAGTGTACGCAATTTATTTCGTCCAAAATCTTCTACTGCTGATCGTAAAGCAAAGATGATGCCATTCATACGAGTCTCCCGTCACGGATATGGATTTTTTTCTTGGTTCGGGACGCAATTGTGGGATCATGCGTGACAATAATGACGGTCAAGCTTTCTTTTTTATTGAGTGAAGTAAGGAGCCTCATTATTTCTTTACCCGTTTTACTGTCCAGGTTTCCCGTCGGTTCATCGGCGAGAATGAGTTTGGGATTGTTCATAAGCGCCCGGGCGATTGCGGTCCGTTGTTGTTGTCCGCCGGAGATTTTATTGGGATATGATTTGGCCTTGTCCGCTATACCAAAGCGGGTAAGGAGCTCCATAGCACGCGATTTAGCTTCAAAAGGCAATGCCTTTCGTGCGTATAACGCCGGCAGCATGACGTTTTCTAAAATCGTCAGTTTATTAATCAGGTTAAATTGCTGAAAGACGAATCCCACAAATTGGCTGCGCAGTTTGGATAGTTCGTCATCAGAAAGATGAGCAATGTTTTTCCCTTCGATAGATACGGTACCTTTTGTCGGTTTGTCTAAAAGTCCGATGATATGCATGAGCGTCGATTTTCCCGATCCCGAAGGGCCGACGATGCTGATACATTCTCCTCGTTTGATTGTGAGAGATACCTCTTTAAGTGCACTAAATACGCTATCGGTGTCCGTCAGATAGTCTTTGGAAACGTTAGCGAGATGTATCATAGATTACATCGCCTTGGGTAAGACCGCTCACAATTTGAATAAGATCATCAGATTCCTGCCCGACTTGAACCGTGATTTTTTCTTTTTTGGCGCCTACGGACTTAAAAACATACTTTTTGTCTTTTTCTTCCTTGACGAAACTCGTAGGAATTGCCAGAACGTCTTTTTTCTCGCTCGTGACGAAGTTGACGTCGGAGGTCATACCGAGACGGTATTTGTACGTATCGTTCGTTGCCGTAAGGGTGAGTTTTGCTTCGTAGACGGTGCTCGTTTCTCCGGCTTTTGGAGTGAATGCGACCGAGGTAATCATCCCCCCGATGTGCTCGCTTGGATAGGCGTCAAAAATGACGTCCGCCTTCATGCCTTTTTGCAGTTGTCCTACTTCTGTCTGATCAGCCAACACTGAAACATACATGGATTCCGGATTGACCACCTCTATCGCCTGCGAAGCGTTGATATTGACGCCGGCTACCGGCATATCGACGCGCGTTACAATCCCAGAGACCGGGGAGACGAGTGTTGCGTATTCAACAGCCAACGCCCGCAGCTCGACACTAAGCACACTGTTGTTGAGGTCAAATTGCGATTTTTCCAGTATTCGTTTGAGTCTGTCATCAATGATTTTACTTGCATTATCCTCTTTGAGTTGCTCAAAATCCCAGCGGGTTTTCATGTAGAGATTGAGTTGCTGCTTGAGGGTGTTTTCCACGTCCCGCTGGTCCAGGCTTGCTAAGCCCTGATACGCGCGGACGGTGTCGCCGGCTTTAACACCAATCCAGGCTAAGCGGCCGCCGGTCTGAAATTTGAGAATAGCATCCTGATCAGCGTTGACTGTGCCGGTGAGGGTAAGCGTCTGTGTTAAATCCTGGCGTTTGACCTGGTATGATGCGATTGAAGCTTCGTTTCGGGAGGTGATCAGGTGGTTAGCGACGATACCGGCAAGTATCGAGAGCATTAGAGTAAACTTCCACCATGTACGAAAGAATGCTTTCATAGGAGTCTAAAGTATACTTCAAAATCAGAAATAATGCTATAGGCCATATTACGGAACGCGCATGGTACAATACCAGTATGAACATTAAATTCGAGAGGGATACGTTGCTTGGGCAGCTCAAGAGTAACTCCCGCGTGGCTGTTTCTAAGTTGCGCACAATTGCCCGCAATTGGGTCAGAGAAAACAAGGAAATTGATAGCAAAACATTTATTGAACTCCTCGATTTGCTCTACAGCGGGCCATCGCGTGAGGAAAAAGTACTTGCATCCATGATTGTTGGTCTATTTCCCACACATCTGGTTACACTCAAGGAGGCGAGGTTGGATCTCTGGCTTGGGCAGCTTGCCGGATGGGAAGAGGTGGACTCCGTGTGCGATGAGATAGATATCTGGTTTCGGGCAGATCAGAAAGGACGAGAACACCTCCTCAGAGTTTGGAACAGGCATAGTCAAATCGAAAAACGCCGGGCAAGTCTTGTGGTCCTATGTAGCAGCGTGAGTAAAGATTCGAGTGTGTATCTGGCCGATCTTTCGTTTGAATGTATTGATATTTTGAAAGGGGAAACGCACGCGATGATTACCAAAGCCATTTCCTGGCTCCTGCGGTCGCTCATCAAATATCATAAAAATGAAGTTGAGAAATATCTTAAACAAAACGCCGCGACACTTCCCAAAATCGCCGTTCGGGAAGTAGCGAGAAAATTAGAGACCGGGAAAAAGTAAATATAAAATGATTTGAATCATTTTATAAAACTATGAAAATTGTTCGGTGGCATGGAAGAAATTTTTATAATTATTGACGGAAGAGTCGAGATAATTATTGACGAAAAACATAGTACGCTCGCGTCTGGGGATGCGGTTGTTATTCCAGCAAAAGCCGTGCACGAAATGAAAGCAGTAGGGGAAAAAGACGCAGTCTATATTGTTATCGGCATTGTATGATGCGAATTTTCTCAATCATCGCGATGGTTGCGATTCTCATCATTCCGGTTTTGGTGTATCCACACGTTTTAAGATTTGACTCGGTTGGATACCCGGGATTTTTTGTTGCCAATTACTTTGGGTACGGCCTTTATGTCTTGCCGTTTCTTGTCACTCGCCTTGATCCGGTTCTTCTTATTCTGATCGGTGCCTTCGGTTCGACGATTGATGAAGTTTTTGCGTGGTATGTAGGCAAAACCGGCGAGCAATACGAAAAAAAATCAAAACTGCACGAAAAAGTTGAATCATATATCAAACAGTATGGCCTTCCCGGTGTATTCGTCATGGGTATCGCTCCCACGCCGGGATTTATCGTGACGATCAGCGCGTTTATCTGCGGCCACTACAAAATTCCCTTTAAGAAATATTTTCTCGCCGGATTTTGCGGAAGACTCATCAGCCGTACGCTCTGGACGCTCGGGTTTCTCTACGCGTCACGATATGTTGTGTACTTTTGATCTCTTGAACCAAGATTATAGAGTCGATACAATATCGTGACGTATGGAAAAGCGACAAGAACCGGTGATTGTGCAAGTTCCTTCAATGAAACTTTTTCATGTCGTCGTTGTAATTCTTGTCGTTGGGGCATTTTTTTTGGGTTCTCTCTGGACAAAAGTTGAATTCCTTAAAGGAGGTAGCGTGGCGGGGGTGCAGCAAGCAGCACAACCTACAGGTACTACCCAACAGGCCGAACCGAAAGTAACGCTCGATACCGTTAAACAGGCATTTGCCGGTAGTCTTATTAAATTCGGTGACGCGAACAAAAAACTCCTCCTCATTGAGGTAGCTGACCCCAGTTGCCCGTATTGTCATGCCTCAGCAGGTCACAATGGGGCTCTGAATAAGCAAATGGGAGACCGATTTGTCTTAACTGCAGACGGAGGACCGTATGTGGCTCCGGTTCCGGAAATAAAAAAACTCGTTGATAGCGGCAGCGCTGCATTTGCGTACTTATATACTCCCGGCCATGGAAACGGAGAAATGGGGACAAAAGCGTTCTATTGCGCCTTTGAGAAAGGGAAATTCTGGGACGTGCACGACAAGCTCATGACAAGCGAGGGCTATAGTCTCCTCAATGATTCGGTAAAGAACGATAAGACCAAATCAGAGGAAGTAGCACAATTTCTCAAAGATGAGTTTAACCCGCAGGATATGAAATCCTGTTTAGATAGCGGGAAATACGATGCCCGTCTCGGCGAGGATATCGCGCTCGCCCGAAGTATTGGAGTTTCTGGTACTCCAGGATTTTTCGTCAATGCTACTGCCTTTGCTGGAGCGTATAGTTGGAAAGACATGGAATCAGCAGTCAATGCGGCGCTCTAGATTGACAGCGTTTTTCCTAAATGTTTATATCCGTGCGGGGTGACGATCCTGCCGCGCGGTGTCCGTTTGAGAAACCCGATTTGCATGAGGTACGGCTCGAGTACCTCTTCTAAGGTTCCGATATCTTCAGAAAGTGCTGCCGCCACCGTTTCTATTCCCACCGGTCCACCGGCGAATTTTTCAATGATGGTTGCAAGTAGTCGGCGGTCGGAGGAATCAAGCCCCATGACGTCAACATCCAAAAGCGAAAGAGACCGCACCAGAATTGCCTCGGTGATATCACCCGTGCCCTCGACTTGCGCTACGTCCCGGACGCGCTTGAGCAGCCGAAGCGCAATGCGTGGGGTGCCGCGACTGCGTTTGCTCAATTCTTCTCTGGCGTTTGCATCAAGTTTTACTTTGAGCTTTGTTGCCGCCCGCTGGAGAATTTGTTCGAGTTCTTTTGGTTGGTAAAAGGATAATCGAGCGACAACGCCGAATCGGTCCCGAAGGGGAGCAGAGAGGAGGCCTATGCGAGTCGTTGCCCCGATAATCGTAAATGGCGGTAAATCTAATCGAAGAGTGTGAGCGGCAGGGCCTTTGCCGATGACGATATCCAATGCATAATCTTCCATCGCCGGATAAATCGTTTCTTCGACGACCTTATTGAGACGGTGAATTTCGTCGATAAAGAGAATGTCTTTGGGTTCCAGATTGGTGAGGATCGATGCCAAATCTCCCGCGCGTTCAAGTGCCGGGCCACTCGTTACGCGGACATTGACACCCAATTCTTTGCCAATCAAGTGCGCGAGCGTCGTTTTTCCCAAACCCGGCGGACCGTAGAGCAAAATATGTTCAAGCGCTTCCCTGCGTTTTGTCGCGGCTTTGATTGCGATTTGGAGAGATTCTTTCACGTTTTCTTGGCCATGAAATTCTTTCCAATCACTCGCGCGAAGAGAAGTAAATAGTTTTTCCTCCTCGGGTGTCGGTGCAGCCTCGACGATATCATCTGTTTTTTTCATGGTTTTCCTAAGTACTTGAGCGCTTCGCGAATTTTTTCTTCCACGGTTGTTCCGCCGACGTTTTTGAGTGCCTCCATAATTTCTTCTCGTCCAAACCCCATAGATTCAAGCGCCTGTCTGATTGGTTTTGTTTCACCGTCACCCGCGGCAAGATCCAGTTCGGTAATAGCACCAAGTTTGTTTCGCAGTTCTATAATAATTTTTTGGGCATTCTTTTTTCCGAGCCTCGGAATCATGGTAAAAAAATCCACATCGTTTTTGTTGATTGCGCCTCGCACGTATTGACTGCCCCGATCAATGATGGCGAGTGCGGTCTTGGGGCCAATACCCGAAACAGTGAGAAGTAATTCAAAAAGCATGAGGTCTTCTTCCTTTGCAAATCCAAACAGCGTGATTGCGTCATCGGTTACATGCGTGTGAATAAAAAGTATTTCTTGTTTTGTAAGTTTGCCTCGAAGATTATCCGGCACATACACGTTATATCCCACGCCTCCAACGACAACCAGAATGGGATTTGTTGTTACGTGTTCAACCGTTCCTTTGAGTAGGCCAATCATACGTATTGTTTGGTGAACGCGTGGGTCATCGCGATGGCCAGCGCGTCTGCCGTATCATCCGGTTTTGGAATTTCTTTCAATTTCAAAAGTATTTTCACCATTTTTTGCACCTGTGTTTTATCGGCGCGTCCACTTCCCGTTATCGTCTGTTTTACCACAAGTGGAGTATAGGATATTACAGGAATATTTTCCTGCGCAGCAGAAAGCAACACGACTCCTCGCGCTTCGGCAACAGGGATGACCGTTTTTGCGTTTACTGCAAAATAAAGTTCTTTAAAAATAGTAGCCAAACGAACCGCCGGTGCTTTAGATTGCGGAGTAATACACCCATAGGCAAGCGCAGAATTTTTCTCTATTATTCCCCATCCCAGTCTGGTTGTACCCGGATCGACGCCAAAAATAATCATCGAAAGGAGTATACTAAATACCATGAATATTGTCTTTTCGCTTCTCCTTATGCTGGCTACCGTCGCCGGAGGGAGCATTATATGGCCTAAGTTTTCCAATCAGCCCCGCCCCGAGCCGCTCGAGCAAATTCACAATGTCGTTAAAGACACATCGCTTGGAAAATCATTTGCCACTATTCTTGGAGTCAGTAGCCAGTCGGCTGAACCGCTCCTCTGCAAGCCAGCTGAGTCTCCTTAATTTTTTTGCTACCGATTATTGCAAACTACGGATATATTGTAAAAACATCGCCGGAGTCATGATAAGGATATTAAATTTTTCTTTGATTTTTTCGGTTCTGAAGTGTTTGACGTTATAGGTCAAAAGAAAACGGCACTTTGTCTCTGCTGCACCACCTACGATGTGCGCATCGCCAGTGTCGATTACGTAGCGCTCATATGTTTTTTGTATCCGCTCCTGACTCGTTGGTATATGAACCGTTTCTAATCTTGTATCTACAAGTTGGGTGAGATTTTTGTTGGAGATTTCCAATCGTTGTACTACGATCTCGAGTTCATCGATAGAATATTGAGTGATGAAGAAGCGGGTCAACGAGGGCTGGGAATGGAGGAGAAGAAACGCTGCTCCTTTATCTGATAAAAGTGAGGAAATAATAACATTCGAGTCAACGAACACTTGCCTGATCATGCTGATTTGCTCTTACGTACCGAGGCGATCTCCTCTTCGATCTGCGCGACACTTCTCTGGTCTTCGCGCTGGGCGTTATAGAGGTCATCATCAAGACCAGTCATAAAAAAAGAAAGAGATTGGGCGGGGATACGGTACGCTTTGCCAATTTTTTTTGCAACAATTTCCCCTCGATTAATGAGGCTATATACTGTATTTTTGCTAATCTGAAGAACTTCGGCAACCTGCTCGGGAGTATACGGATTTGTTCTAATCATGACTATTTTATACCAAACAGAATAAAACATGTCAATATTCACTTTTCGAATCATGATACAATAAAGCCCATGGAAGATATCAAAACGCGGGCTAAAGAGCTCGTTACGAAGCTCAATTTACCCGAAAAGCAGAAACAGATCCGGGAACTCGAAGCGTCGAGTATGAAGCCTGATTTCTGGCAGGATAGTCAGTCAGCGGCAAAAATCATGAAAAAGCTCGCCTCGCTCCAAAAAGAGATAAGCGAGATCGAGATGCTTGAGATTCTGGAGGAAAAAGAGCTCGAAAAAGAGGTTAACCGGCTCGAATTTGTCCTCTATTTATCCGGCCCATATGATAGCGGTGATGCAATTATTTCTTTGCATGCAGGGCAAGGGGGGACCGAGGCTATGGATTGGACAGAGATGCTCCTGCGCATGTATAGCCGCTACATCGAACGTAAAGGATGGGACGGCCAGGAGTTGGATCGGACAAGCGGGGATGAAGCGGGTATCAAAAGCGTGACTTTGGAAGTAACTGGTTCCTATGCCTATGGGTATCTGAAGCCAGAAGCCGGCGTCCATCGGCTCGTTCGGCAATCGCCGTTTAATGCCGATAATCTCCGCCAGACGTCGTTTGCGATGGTTGAGGTATATCCGGTTATTGAGGATAGGGCTGTGGTCGATCTTAAAGAGGAAGATCTGGAATGGGATTTTTACCGAAGTGGCGGCAAAGGCGGGCAGAACGTCAATAAAGTTTCAACTGCCGTGCGCCTGAAACATACACCCACCGGTATTATCGTGACGAGTCAAGCACAGCGCTACCAAGGGCAAAATAGAGACTACGCGTTAAAGATTCTTCGCGCCAAACTTTGGGAACTTGAAGAAGCCAAGCGCGCCGAAACCGAAAAATCACTTCGTGGGGTATACAAAACACCGGGGTGGGGCAATCAGATCCGTTCCTACGTCCTCCATCCGTATCACATGGTCAAAGATTTGCGTACGCAATACGAAACAAGCAATACCGATCGAGTACTTGATGGCGATATTGAAGACTTCGTTATCGCATACTTGAAAAAAATATCATAAGTATCCATAATGCGTATATATGGACCAAGTTGAATCTCAATCTCCCCTCGAGCCCCTCGAGGAACCAACGCCGAAAAATTCTTCAAAAGTGTTCGTTTTAGTATTTGGAATTCTTGTGCTCTTAGGCGTTGGGACCGGATATCTTTTGAGCCGATCGGGTGTCGGGACGGGAACAGTCGGGCAGTCTAAAGGAGTCATAAAAACTGAAACTGTTGCAGGTATTTCGGATGAAAAAACATTCAAAGATTCTGCCCAGGGCCGCTTGGAAAAAGGTGGTATTGACGGAGAGGGAACACATAAATTAGTGCGGGAGGGCGGCGAATCACAGACAGCCTACCTCGTTTCTTCGGTGGTCAATTTAGATGAATACGTCGGAAAGAACGTAAAAGTATGGGGAGAAACATTTGCAGCGGAAAAAGCTTCTTGGCTCATGGATGTTGGTAAAGTTGAAGTTCTTCCGTAGACAGTACCCGCAATGATTCGTTTTGACCATGTTTCCAAACACTACCCGGGTCACCGGGGAGCGCTTTCTGATATTACCGTAGAGATTGCGGACGGTGAATTTGTGTACCTCATTGGCCCCTCTGGTGCCGGTAAAACTACCATGCTCAGGCTCATCATGCGTGATATTGTACCCACGAGCGGGACGCTCCTCGTCGACGAGTGGAAAATCGCTTCCATTCCGGCTAATCAAATCCACCATCTTCGTCGGCGTGTACGCACGGTCTATCAGGATTTTAAGCTACTTGCCGATCGAACCGTGTATGAAAATGTGGCCGTAGGTTTGGAAGTATTGGGCAAAGCTGAAGGAGAAATTGCCAAAGACGTGATGAAAATTCTGTCGCTAGTGAATCTCGAAGACAAATATCGTCAATTTCCGCTCCAATTATCCGCCGGTGAACAGCAGCGGGTCAGTATCGCCCGGGCTATTGTCGGAGGACCAAAAATACTCTTGGCCGATGAACCAACGGGCAATCTTGATCCGGATACCGCCGGTGAAATTCTTGATATTCTGGAAGAAGTTAACAGTATTGGGACAACGGTCATTATGGCTACGCACAACGCCGGGATTGTCAACGAACGCAAGAAACGGACCCTCACGCTTGACGACGGAACCATTCATAGCGATGAGGTTAAAGGCCGCTATCACGTATCGAAGAAAAAAACATGAGAATGCTAAAAACTGCTTGGCAGCACATGAGACGGTCGCCTTATCAGGCAATGGCGGCAATTTTGGCGATGTTTCTTACGTTTCTCCTTACCGGTTTTTTCTTTCTCACGACGGTAACGAGTGCCGTCATATTGCAGTATTTTGAAGGCAAACCCCAAATTACCGTTTTCTTTCGGGACAAAGCCACAAAAGAGGATGCAACCAGCCTCACCTCAACGCTCCAGGCAACGGGAAAAACTGCTTCGGTGCGATATGTAACCAAAGAAGAAGCGCTTGTGACCTACCGGACGCTTTTTCAAAGCGACCCACTTCTTCTTGAGATGGTGACATCCGATATTCTTCCGGCGTCCCTCGAGGTTTCCGCAACGGGTCCGGAATATCTGGACGATTTGGCTCAAACAATCGCAACATACGATGAAAAAAGTGACATTATCGAGGAAGTCGTCTATCAAAAAGACGTCGTTGATGCGCTCATTTCCTGGTCCAATGCAATTAAGATTGTCGGCGGCGTTCTGGCCGGGTTACTTGCTGTCGATGCACTGCTTATCGTCATGACGGTGATCGGTATGAAAATTGCCCTTCGCCGTGACGAAATTGAAATATTAAAACTTGTGGGTGCCTCGAGTTGGTATATTCGCCTGCCGTTTCTCTGGGAAGGGGCACTATATGGTATTTGGGGAGCAACGTCAGCCTGGGTGGTACTTATGGGACTTATCGTCTGGTTCCGGCCGGTCCTGCTGTCATTTTTGGAAGCAATTCCGGTATTTGTAATCGTTTTATCCAATCCCACATCGACGACATTTTTGGCTGCAGGTGCCGGGCTTTTTGGTATACTCGTTATTACGGGGTTTCTTCTTGGTATTATCGGAAGTGCCGTATCGGTAGGCAGGTATCTCAAGTTTTAACCCATGCATGAAGCGATTACTTGTTATCGGAATAGTCCTTTTCACATTATTTGTGTCCCGGGTTTATGCCGCCGATAGTGACATCAACAGAACGATTGAAGACCTTAAAAATAAGATTAGTGAGCTTCAAAATACAGAGAACAGCCTTGCCAAGCAGATTTCGCTCATTAATTCTCAGATCCAATTAACAACCCTCCGGATCACCAGTATCCAATCTGCAATTGCCAAACTTTCTACTGAAATCGTTCAGCTTGCTGACGAAATAGAACGGTTGGAAGATCTGTTAAATCGCAGATCCGAACTCGTCCTCCACCGCATTCCGGAATCCTATAAGCGGAAAGTAATTTCACAGTTTGGTGCGGTATTTTTAAGCCAGAATTTTTCCGATTTTCTCTCTCGCATAAAATACGTCGAGGTCGTCCAAAAACAGGATGCGCAACTTCTGTTTCAGTTAAAAGCCACGCAAAATAACTTTAGTGAGCGTAAAAATCTCCGCGAGGACAAGAGACTGGAACAGGAATCGCTCCAAAAAGAACTGGAGATCCAGAGCCGTGAACTGGAACGCCAGAAACGGGAAAAGCAAACGTTACTTGAGCAAACAAGAAACGATGAGTCGGTCTATCAGCGACTGCTTGCGGGAGCTCTGGCTGAAAAGCAGGCTATTGAACGGGCGCTTGTTGATGCAGTGCGAGTCGGTCCGGTTAAGAAAGGCGATCCGATTGCGTTGGTTGGCAATACGGGTTATCCCGGCTGTTCCACGGGCGCCCATCTTCACTTTGAAGTGCGTAAAAATAATTCATGGGTAGATCCAGGCAGTTACCTTTCATCAAAATCCGTCTACGACGAACAGACCAATTCTGACGCAACATTCGGCAGTGGTTCCTGGGATTGGCCGCTAGAGGGCCCAATCCGGATAACGCAGCGATTCGGCAAAACTCCCTACTCTTGGCGCTATGCGTACTCGGGGGGCATCCATACCGGTTTTGACATGACGTCAAATACCAGTAGTGTCATCAGGGCGCCCGCCGACGGTACACTGTACTCATCGAGTCAACCTTGCGGCGGAAGTAGTATTATCAAAATTAAGTATATTGATCATGGCGATAGTACGCTCTCATTCTACCTCCACGTTCAGTAGAATATTTCAAGGCTTAGCCTTGATTTCGCTCGTAGCGTTCGTACGCCCCGTCCACGCCGTCACTATTTCTGTGAGCAATGTCCCATCCTCGCTCGATCAGTCTCAGGAAGTAGACGCGGATGTATTTCTTTCGTGTGACGGTTGTAGCGATTCATATTTGCGAGGAGAATTTTATCCGAGCGGAACAAACTATTTTGGTTTCACGCAAAACAACCAAGGCCAGTGGATCGGAACGTCAAATGATAAGACGCAGTATTTCAAAGTAGGGGAGAATGATTTATTTGAGGGTAGTTGGAGCGGAAAACTAAAAGTGAAACCGGACCCGGCAGACTCTGCATATTCTGGTCCAGGCAATTATGTATTTAAGGTCGGCAGGTATACCGGCGGCGGTAGTGCAACGTGGTCCAACGAAGTGTCTCTGGCAATTTCCGGCCCAACTGCTACGCAGGCCCCTACAAAAACTCCGACCCCGGCACCACAAGCAACCAATACTCTTACCCCGACTATCATTCATTCACCTACAAAAAAATCAACACCTACTAAAACACCAACACCGAAGATTTCATTAACACCAACCATTGAGGTAAGCCCTTCCGGAATCGTACTGGGTACCGAGACGGCAGCAACACCATCAGGGGGAATTAAACCGGTGCTGCCTCTTATCATTGCCCTCTTACTTGTAGCAATCGGGCTTGCTATCATAGCAATTGTGCTTGTTTGGAAAAAAAGAAAGCTTCAATGAAATACATTCGTTTGTGGTTCCCTGCAATCATATGGATGGCGATTATCTTCGCTTTTTCCAGCCGCGAGTCGGTTAGCGTGGATGAGCGATTTATTATAAATTTTCTATTCTTCAAAACGCTTCATGTTATAGAATATGGCGTTCTTTTTATCCTCTATTGCCGGGCAATAAAGAACAAATGGATTGCATTTTTTTTGACCATCGCCTACGCATCGACCGACGAATTTCACCAGACATTTGTATCTACAAGGGAAGGAAGAGTGCGCGATGTTATAATTGATGGCATTGGAGCCACCCTTTCATGGATTTTTCTCATAAAATTATTACCAAAAGCGCCCAAGAAACTGCGGGAGTGGGGGAGGAGATTGGAAATAATTTAAAATCCCCTCGCGTTCTTTGTTTTTATGGTGAGTTAGGCACTGGTAAAACGACGTTTGTGCAGGGATTTGCCAAAGGTCTGGGAATTACCTCTCGCCTGCTCTCTCCCACATTTATCATTGTGCGACGTTACAATATTCCTGATTCTGCCGGATTTCTCTATCATCTGGATCTCTATCGGGTAGAAGAGAAAGATCTCGCGGAGTTAGGTGTCTCGGATATGTTGTCGGATCCGGATTCTATCGTCGTTATTGAGTGGGCGGAAAAACTGGGAAATTGGCTTCCCAAGGATAGAGTTGATATCACATTTTCGGTTTTACCAAATGGAAATCATGAAATCAGATATCAAAAAGGCAATTGAAGTCCTCAGTAATGGTGGGATTGTTATTTACCCAACCGATACTGCCTTCGGTATAGGGTGCCGGATCGATGACTGCCAAGCAGTAGATCGATTATTTGAAATTCGCAGGCGTCCTCGTACACAAGCAACGCCGGTATTGGTGTCTTCCAAAGAAATGGCACTCGCCCACTTTCTTTCCCCGTCTAAAATTGTGCGACGTTTAATGGATACATATTGGCCTGGCGCGTTGACGATTGTGGTGCCATGTAATAAAGAACTCGTCTACTCCCCTATCCGGGGTAACGGCGACACGATCGGCCTTCGCATGCCTAACCATCCAGACGCTCTCTATGTAATAGAAGGGGTCGGGGTGCCGATCCTCGGGCCATCAGCAAATTTTCATGGGGGAAAAACGCCATATCGTTTTAGCGATCTCGATCCGGAGTTGCTGCAACTGGTTGATTTTGTTGTACCAGGGGACTGTACGCTAAAACAACCCTCAACTGTCGTTGATTGTTCCGTCCACCCCTATCGCATCATCCGTCAGGGCGCGGTAGACCTATGAAATCAGTAATTCTCTCCATTGATACCTCGGATCGGATGAAGTCGGTTATCACCCTTGATGTCGAGGGTAGGATTGAGAAGCTTACGGTTGAGACGCCGTTAGGGAGTGGGACGGCGGTACTATCCGGTATTGAATCACTTTTAGCCAAAAATAGCCTCAAAATGGGCGATATTACCGACATTCGGGTCGCTACCGGACCCGGATCCTATACTGGACTTCGGGTAGGGGCCTCTATTGCAAATACATTCTCATGGCTTCTCAAAGTCCCGGTTAACGACGAGCCGATTGGAACGTACGTCACCCAACACCACTATCCTGTTCAATAGATACTTATTGACAGATAAACATCCCCATGGTATTGTGTTTGACCTATAACTTAACAATATAAGTTAATACCTGCCTCCTGCCTCGTTCGGACGTATCTACCAAATGTTTGACGCACCTTTTCTCACTGTTAGTGAAATAGCCAAGATACTCAGGCTAAACACATTAACGATCTACGAATATATCCGTTCCGGGAGACTCTCTGCGGTGCGTTTTGGGAGATACTATCGGATAGCAAAAAATGATTTCTATT
>Ga0075659_104_pt1 | contig 17429 bp, 25 predicted proteins | sample RifGroA1_FD_68404 | JGI IMG/M metagenome (GOLD analysis project Ga0075659, IMG submission 68404) | Microgenomates (Gottesmanbacteria) bacterium GW2011_GWA1_47_8
CAAGGCGGGGCAGTCCTGGGCGTCGTCGACGGCGGCTCACCGGTTGGTGTTGAAAAACCTCAAGATGTTGTGTATCGGAAAGAACTTTTGCGAAAATTTGGGTACAAACTCTAATTATGTTCTGTCATTCCGGGCTTGACCCGGAATCCAGTCTTTATTCTGCCTGGATCCCGGCTCGGAGGCCGGGATGACAAAAGCAGATGGATGATTGTATTTTCTGCCAAATAGTCGAGAAAAAATCGCCGGCGCATATCGTCTACGAAGACAACGAGTGCCTTGCCTTTTTAGATAAATTTCCCCGGACGCGCGGGCATCTTCAGTTGATACCCAAAACACACTACCGCTGGGTTTGGGAGATCCCGAATATGGGCACGTTTTTTACCATCGCGCAAACGATTATTCGTGCTATAATACCAGTGCTTGGTGCCGATTGCGTGATACTAACAACGCGAGGCGACGAAGTCTATCATGCGCACTTGTGGATCGTGCCGCAGTACATAAAAGCTGTAGAGATTCGGCAGGAAGCCCAATCTGTCGCAAACCTTCTTCGTCGAGCCTTGCTCATTTGAGAGGGGGTGTATGTTTTTTGTATGGTCTATGTCAAAGCACAACCTGGGGATACATCGGATTCACTCATTCGCAAATTTACGCGTAAAGTCCTCTCGGAAGGGATTTTACAGGATTTGAAAAAACGCGAGTTTTATCAAAAACCAGCGGAAGTCCGGAAAGAAAAGAAGCGAGAGTTAATACGTCGACTCCGTCACCCTCAGCGCAGTTTCTAAATGATATTTTTGTCATCCCGGGTCAAGCCCGGAATGACAACGTAAAATATGTTACTTCAAGCGCTACAAACCGAAATCACACAAGCCTTGAAATCAGGTGATCGTGTGCGTGTTGAAACGTTGCGGTTTTTGCTATCGGCAATCAGGAATTCGGCAATTGCCAAATACGGCAACAAAGGGCAAGAGGCTATGACCGATGAGGATGTACTCGAAGTCATTAAAAAACAAGTAAAAACCCATCGCGAGTCCATCGAAGCATTTGCGAGCGCAGGACGGCAGGAATTAGCTAACACTGAAAAAGCACAATTGGCAATTCTCGAAAGCTACTTACCAAAACAAGTATCTGACGAAGATATTAAAAAAATATTAGAGCCGGTAGTCGCTTCCGGAGAAAAGAATTTTGGTCTCCTCATGGGGCAAGCTATGAAAGCAGTTAAAGGACAAGCCGATGGGGGAAGAGTATCTGCAATTTTGAAACAAATGCTTCAAATCCCTCAAGGCTAAGCCTTGGGGCTCTTTAAGGCTTAGCCTTGAATATGATCACCGTTCTATTTCAAACCGAAACTCATTATCCGGTCGATCGCAAGAAGATCAAAGCGGCAGTCGTTGAAGCGCTCGGTGGGAAAACGAAGCGAGCAACCGAGGTAAGCGTTTCTGTTATCGGGGACCGCATGATGAAAAAGTTAAACCACAAATATAGAAATATTATTTCAACGACGGATGTACTCTCGTTTCCATTGAACGACTCCTCCAACTATCGCGGAGCTTTCGTCGAGTCGCCGGATAACGTGTTGCGACTCGGGGATATTCTCGTGTCATTTCCTCAAGCAGTCAAGGAAGCGACCGAGGAAAATAAACTGGTAGATGATAAAATAATCGAGCTTACGCTTCACGGATTAAATCATTTATTAGGTATTCACCATCCCGAGTAATATGTCATTTTATAGAAAATATAGACCGGCAGTTTTATCCGAAATCGATAACGACATGGTCCGTCAACAACTGACATCGTTTCTTTCTAAGGATAAAAAAGATCTTCCCCATGCGTATTTATTTACCGGTCCCAAAGGAGCCGGAAAGACAACAGCAGCGCGGTTAGTAGCCAAGATATTTAATTGCGAAAAGCCCGATAAATCAGGAAGCCCGTGTGGCACATGCGAGGCGTGTAAAATGATTGCCCAAGCGCGGCACCTGGATGTCTTGGAACTCGATGCGGCAAGCAATCGGGGTATCGATGAAATCCGGGCACTGCGCGACACGATCGCTCTGCCGCCGTCCTTTGCTCCACCACCGATGTCCAAAAGATCCCCGCGACCATCATTTCGCGCTGCATCCATGTATCGTTTAGCAGGGCTGACCAAAAAGCACTTCTCACTGCACTCAAACGTATCGTCAAAGACGAAAAAATTTCTATTGATGACGACGCATTAGCCCTCATTGCAGATAACAGCGATGGTGCCTATCGCGATGCGGTTAAATTTCTCGAACAAGTAAGTTTTCATAAAGGAAAAATTACACAAAGCATAGTTCGTGATCTTTTGTCCGTGAGCGAAGAAAAGACCATATCAGGATTCCTCGTTGCACTCGGAACAAGGGATCGAAAAGAAGCGCTCGGTATCATTGCGGAGCTCGTCAAAAACGGCCGCGACATAAAAACGTTTTTGGTAGATACGCTTCACATCTTGGAATCGATTCTCGTGGGGAGCGTTATGGGAAAGCCAACAGATGTTTTGAGTGAACAAGATGTTCGAGAACTTATTCCGCGACTGACGCGTGCATATGCCGATCTGCGAATTTCGCCGATTCCACAGTTGCCCTTGGAGCTTGCTGTTGTAGAGTTTTGCGGAGAGCAAGAATCAGCACCGGTTCCCGTGTCTCGTGACGGATCATTATCGCTCGAGCAACTTACCGAGCACTGGCAGGATTTTATTGCTGCAGCCAACCCCTTTAACCATTCTGTCGCCGGATTTCTGCGGTCCGCTAGACCCAAGGCAGTCAAAAATGGTATAGTAACGATTGAAGCGTTTTACCCGTTTCATCAGGAAAAACTTGCAGAAGTCAAAGTTACCCAGCTCCTGGAAACGGTTCTGAAGAAGCTTTTCGGGGAGAAAGTAAAAGTCGAGATTGTATTAGGTAAAAAGTAAGGAGGAACTATGATGAATCCATTTAAAGCATTGGGAGACATAAACGCGATGCGCAAGCAGGCGTCGCAAATCCAGCAGGCACTGGAGGCAGAGGAGTTTGAAGTAGTGCAAGGCAATATCCGGATCGTGATTACCGGCAATCAAAACGTCAAAGTTGTCGAAATTGACGGCGTACCCAACGAAGATTTTCGCCGCGCGATTAACGACGCTATCAAACGAAGCCAGCAAGCAGCAGCAGGAAAACTGGCTGAACTTTCCAAAAATCTCAATCTGCAATGATTTTTTTAATTGTCATCCCGGCCTTCGAGCCGGGATCCAGGCAATACAAAGACTGGATTCCGGGTCAAGCCCGGAATGACAACACAGAGTGAATGTTGTTGTCACGGGATCACTAGGCTACGATTATATTATGGATTTTTCCGGTCGGTTTGCCGACCGGATCATGGCGGATAAAATCCACAAGATTTCCCTAAGTTTTCTCGTTGATAAACTCTCCAAACAATTCGGGGGTACGGCGTGCAATATCGCCTACACGTTGAAACTACTGGGGGTTGAACCTCTGATCGTATCTTCAGCAGGCAACGATTTTGCTCTCTACAAAAAGTTTCTGAAATCCCATCATATTTCAACGAAATATATAAAAGAATACAGCGATGTTTCAACGGGGTCGTATTTTGTAATTACCGATAAAGACGATAATCAGATCGGCTCTTTTTATGCGGGCGCGATGAAGTATGCAAAAAATCTTCCGTTTCCACAAGGCGACTTTATGGTGATTGCGCCAAATGACCCAATAGCCGTAAAAAAATATGTACACGAATGTCGTCAAAAGAATCTTCCGTATCTGTACGACCCGGCCTTTCAAATCGATAATTTTACTCCCGAGGAACTTCGAGAAGGGATTGAGGGCGCCAAAATTCTTATTGGGAATGACTATGAAATTGATCTGATTCAAGATAAGCTGGGTATTTCTCACGAGGACCTTTTGGTCATGGGCCCCACGGTTATAACCACGCTCGGTCCCAAGGGGTCGATAATCGAAAATCGTCATGAAAGTATAGGCATCAAGCCCGCCAAGCCCAAAAACACGAGCGACCCGACCGGCGCCGGCGATGCGTATCGCGCTGGTTTTCTTGCCGGATACCTTAGAGCCTTACAAAGGCTCAGCCTTAAAGATGCCTCAAGGCTGAGCCTTGATGGGGATGAGCTCCAGATCTGTGGTCAGATGGGATCGGTTTCCGCTGTCTACACGGTCGAACAATACGGCACCCAGACGCATTCATTTACCAAAAAAGAATTTATCGAGCGCTACAAAGAAAATTATGGCACAACACTTACCCTATAAATTCAAAAGCAAAAAAGGCAACGATGTGGTATTCCGTACACTCGACAACAGAGATCTGGATGGAATGCTTGGCTATATCAATAATCTTATTGCCGAGGATACGTATATTGGTATGTATGGCAAGCCCGTAACGCGCGAGGAAGAGGAAAAAGTTTTAAGCGAGATGCTTGAAAAAATTGAAAAAGGAGATCAGGTCTGGATTGTCGTTGAAATTAACGGGAGACACAGCGGAAGCGGCGAGGTTCGACGCAACCACATGCGGAGGCAGAAACATGTCGCAGATTTGGGAATATCCCTTCGAAAAGAATATAGAGGCGAGGGGATTGGTACTGAACTTATGAACCTACTCATTGACGAAGCGCGTACCATGGGGCTAACATTGGTGACACGTGGTTGCTTTGAGAATAATGAAGGAGCCTGCCATCTCTATGAAAAAATGGGTTTTTCGCGCGCCGGAGTTATTCCAAATGCGATCAAGTGGAAAGACGAATACGTTGGAGAAGTAAAGTTTTACCTTTCACTCAATTGATTTTTCATGAAAATAGTCGTTCTTGCTGCTTTTCCCCTTGAAACAACGGCTATTATACGTCACTTTACTCTCCGCCGATCAAAATCCTCTGGTTTTATGAAGATGTGGACAGGGCCACGGTTTTCTCTCGTAGAAACCGGTATCGGGAAAGTAAACGCTGCGGCGGCCACGCAATATAGTATTGACCACGAGAAACCAGACATACTCATCAATGTGGGTCTGTGTGGGGGGTTTGCGAAAGTCACGAACATTGGAGACATCGTTTTTCCATCATACGCTGTTTGTCATGATAACGACCAACGGGTATTTTGCCTGCTTGTAAATACGACATAATGATTGTAAACTCCCATGTTATAAACTAACTCTATTCGATAGCGGGCATATTATGGCAGGAGGAGCAGCAGGAGGTTCAGGTGCAGATACGGTGGGTGGGTCATCGACAGGTCCAACGGAGTGGGGATCTGGTTCGGATGTTTTGCCTTCTCGAGAAGGACAATTTCCCCAAAAAGCCACTCTTTTTGAAAGAGCGCAACAAATAGGTGAACGCGTAAGAAGGTTTGTTGATGGAGTAATGGAGGAGTTTCAACTCAAAAGAATTGAGTTTTAGGTAGGTATCCCATGGCAAACGCTGTACCACATGATGTCAAAGATGTGTCACTCGCGCCGATGGGCAAACTTCGTATCGAGTGGGCGGGGCAGTCGATGCCGGTGTTAAAGATTTTGGAAAAACGCTTTGCTAAAGAAAAGCCGCTCAAAGGAGTGAGACTTGGTGCGTGCCTTCATGTCACCGCAGAAACCGCAAATCTCATGCTCGTTCTTAAATCCGGTGGAGCAGAGCTCGCGTTGTGTGCAAGTAACCCTCTTTCAACCCAAGATGACGTTGCGGCATCGCTTGTAAAAGATTACGGCATCCCGACCTACGCGATCAAAGGTGAGGATACCAAGACGTATTACAAACATCTCAATGCCGTTCTGGACACCCATCCGCAGATCACGATGGACGACGGTGCTGACCTTGTATCACTTCTTCATAAAGAACGGCCAAAGCAATTATCTGAGGTTATCGGATCCAATGAAGAAACCACGACCGGCGTCATACGGCTCAAAGCCATGGAAAAAGATAAGGCTTTGAAAATTCCGGTATTTGCGGTCAACGACAGCGACACCAAGCATATGTTTGACAACCGTTACGGCACCGGGCAGTCAACGTTGGACGGCATCATGCGCGCTACCAACATGCTCCTGGCCGGGAAAAAATTTGTCGTCTGCGGATACGGGTGGTGCGGCAGAGGACTGGCCAGCCGCGCCCGCGGCATGGGAGCGCTCGTTATTCTCACGGAAGTCGATCCGACCAAGGCGTTAGAGGCCGTGATGGATGGCTATCAGGTGATGCGTATCCGCGATGCGGCAAAAATCGGTGATTTTTTTGTAACGGTAACAGGAGACAAAAACGTCGTTGCCATGAAACATATTCTGGCGATGAAGGATGGGGCATTGATTGCCAACTCCGGTCACTTTAACGTGGAAGTGGCGGTTGAGGAACTAACGAAAAAGGCCAAATCGCATCGAAGGATGCGGACGTATGTCGATGAGTACATTCTTGACGGCAAACGGCAAACGGAAAAAGGTAAAAGGATTTATGTGCTGGGAGAAGGACGGCTCATTAATCTCGTTGCTGCAGAAGGCCATCCGGCAGAAGTCATGGATATGAGTTTTGCCAATCAAGCTTTAGCCGCCGAATTTTTTGTCAAAAATAAAGACAAACTCCGTGTCAAAGTGTATACCATCTCACGGAAGATGGACAGCGAAATTGCCCGCTTGAAGCTCGCGGCCATGGGCGTCAAAATCGACCACCTGACGCCAGAGCAAAAGCATTACCTCAACAGCTGGCAAGAGGGGACGTAATTTTCCCTCTTGACAGTAAAACGATATCGTGATATTATAATATCGCTATGATAGCGACCCTCATTCGCCTTCCTGAAGATGAATACCTGTTGTATAAAGAGCTTGCCCGCGAACGGGGAGAGAGTTTGGCGGAATTTTTTCGCAGCGCCGCGAGGAAAGATCCCGCGGTAGCAAAGAAAACATCGCTGAAATACTCGTTTTGGAATATCGGGACAAAATTCATCATAAAAGACGGTCCAAAAGACGGTTCTATCAACGTCGATCGCGACCTGTATGAGTTTGAAGAAGCCAAAATACGAAAACAACACCGAAAATGACAATCTTCATCGATACAAGCGCAATCATCGCCCTAGCGGTGGGTGAAGATACGTTTCACAGTAAAGCCCTTCAGTGGAACGGGAGTCATCAGCGGGAATCATTCACTACCACTAACCTGGTCTTTATGGAGGTTATGTCTTGGATCCGATACAAGCGCGGCAAGAGCGTCGCCGTGGAATTGGGAAATAATCTTCTATCAGGACAAGGAATAAGCATCGAGCGGGTCGCGATGGATGATGAGCGAAAAGCATGGGATCTGTTTCAGAAGGCTGACGGCCGCGGTCTCTCCATGGTGGACTGCACCACGGCAGTCGTCATGAAACGGCTAAAGATCGGCGATATATTCACTTTTGATACGGATTTTTCCCGTTTGGGTTTCACCATTTGTCCGTAACCGGCGACTTTGGTGAGTATCTCAAAAGCCTCAACTGCGGTGCTCAAGGCTTTTTGATATAATCCTGATTATGGTGGCACCTGAGGACGTGTCTTTGATTGATGAGTTACTTGGTGAAGAGGAAGAAATGCCGCCTCATCTTGCGGCTTTCGCCACTTTAAGAGAAGCGCTTCTGGCTATACCCTCTGAAGAGCGAAAAGAACGAGCCAAACAGATTCTTGCGGAATTTGCTAAAATGCATGTCATAGCAGAAGAAATGCGCATTCAGAAATCATAAACTTTTGCCACTTGGTTTTCTGTGATACGATCGTTTGTATGTTTGCCGATACGCTTCCCGAATCCGTCATCAAGCGGCTCACGATCCGCGCGCGGGAGCTGGGGGCGGTTAACCTCGGCCAGGGGATACCGTCGTTTCCCACACCCAGCCACATTATCACTGCGGCCAAAACTGCACTGGATGATCCGGGTATCGGCGTGTACCCCAACTTTTTAGGAGAATTGGAACTCCGAGAGGCAATTGCAAAGAAACTGAAGCAAGATACGAAAAACATTCTTGTTACCGTGGGAGCCATGGAAGGCACGGCAACGGCGATTTTGTCTATCGTCGGCAACGGCGAGCGTGTGGGGATTGTCACGCCGGACTACTGCAACCATTTCTCCCAAATTATGCTTGCCCGCGGAGAGATAGTTTCTCTTCCTCTGATGGAGGGGAAAGACTGGACGTTGGATTGCTCTGGCGTCGAGAAAGAAGCCAAGGGCGGGATGAAGCTCCTCCTGATTACTAACCCGAGCAATCCCACAGGATTTGTGGCAACCAGACAGGAGCTTAAGGTATTAGTCGATCTGGCAAACAAATATGGATTCTATATCCTTGCTGACGAAACCTACAGCTACCTCACGTACGACGTCCCTCATACAAGTTTGTTGGATTTTTGGGACCAGTCCGATCGGCTCATCATCGTCCGGTCGTTTTCCAAAGAATACGCCATGACCGGCTGGCGTGTAGGGTACGTGGTGACACACGAGGAGACCATCAAGACATTCGCTAAAGTTCATGACAGCCTGGTCGGGTGTGTGCCGAAGATTTCCCAGCGGGCGGCAATTGCCGCTTTGATAGGGAGCCAGGATTTTGTTGTGCAATGCAGGCTAGTCTATGCCAGGAGGCGCCAGATGACGATGGATGCTATTGCAAAAATTGATCAACTGACCATTCCGACAGTATCCGGCGCCTACTATGCGTTTGTGCGCTACGGGGGCAATCGCACGAGCGTTGATATTAGTGAAGATCTTTTAACAAAGGGAAAAGTCGCCGTCGTCCCGGGTAGCTTCTTTGGCGCAGGTGGTGAGGGCCATTTCCGTATCTCCTTCGCCGTTGAGGAGGCAGTGCTAACAGAAGGACTCCGCAGACTCGAGCGTGGTATACTAACCAAGTGATTGATCTCATTGTTCTCTCCGGTACCTCAAATCCAGATTTAAGTAAACAAGTTGCTCGGGCGCTCAAACTCCCTTTGGGAGATATTGAGATCACCCGGTTTATCGATAATGAATGCCGTGTGTACATCAAGGAAAACGTTGAAGGAAAAACCGTTATTGTTATTCAGTCGCTCTCCGCTGTTGCCGATCAATATCTTGTTGAGCTTTGTCTTATCGGTCATGCATTAAAAAGCCTGAAAGCAAAAAAAGCCATCGCCGTTATTCCGTGGCTCGGCTATAGCAAACAGGATAAGGAATTTCGAAAAGGCGAGGCAGTCTCAGCACAACTCGTTGCCAAGTTTATCGAAGCCGCTGGTTTTGATGGAGTTATCTCTGTTGAACTTCATTCAGAAAACGTATTGCCGTATTTTCATATTCCGGTTATCGAGCTTCGCACGGAGAGCGTATTATTAACCTCTCTGAGATCAAGGCTTAGCCTTGAACACGCGGTCGTTGTGTCTCCGGATAAAGGGGGAAAATCAAGATCAGAGCGTTTTGCGCGATCAGCTAAGCTACCCATCGCGTACCTGGTTAAAAAGCGAGATCTCTCGACGGGTGTCGTGACGGTGGTGGACATCGAAGGAGCCGCCGATGAGAAAGACGTTATTATTTTCGACGATATTATTAATACCGGAGCCACCGCTATTCGGACGAGCCAATTTTTGCGCGTACACGGGGCGAAAAAAATATACTTTCTCGCTACTCATGCGGTTTTGGCTGGAAATGCGTCGGAGCAACTGGCAAAAAGTCATATTGACCAAGTGATCGTGACCGATACGATCGCAATTGCCAAAAAGAGACAATTTCCCAAATTATCTATCGTATCGGTTGCGCCGCTTCTTTCCGATGCGATCAAGACGCTATGAGTCTTCTTCCCAAAGCACTATCACGATTAATTGAATCCTTTGAAAAGCTTCCCGGAATTGGTCCCAAAACTGCCCAACGTCTCGCGTTTTACCTTCTGCACGTTCCTCAGGATGATTTGGATTCGTTTGCGGGAAACCTTAGCGGACTTAAATCACAAACTGTCCTTTGCTCACTGTGTAAGAATGTGGCCGAAGCCGATCCGTGCAGCATTTGCAGCAATCCCACGCGCGACCAATCGATTATTTGTGTCGTTGAACAGCCCACTGACGTTCTCTCGATCGAGAAAACCGGCAAATTCAAAGGCATCTATCACGTGCTTCATGGTGCAATCGACCCGTTGAATAACGTTGGTCCAGATGAAATCTACATTGATCATTTACTCAAACGACTACACAATGTAGGCGAAATTATTTTAGCAACAAACCCCACGATGGAAGGCGAGGCAACCGCAATGTATATCCAAAAGCAGCTGTCAGCTGTCAGCTCCCAGCTGTCAGCACGCGTGAAAATCACGCGTTTGGCCCATGGATTGCCGGTGGGTGCGGACATCGAATATGCAGACGAAGTCACCCTCTCGCGGGCGCTCGAAGGCAGGAGAGAGTTTTAGTATGGTTACAAAAAAACAAATAGAAGACGTGTTAAAGAACATTCCCGATCCGGAAATCGGGGTGTCACTTTGGGATCTTGGGTTGATTTATAAAATTACGGTGACCGATGGAAATGTCCATATCCTCATGACTTTGACGACCATCGGGTGCCCATTGTTTGACCTTATCGAAACGCCTATTCGTCAAGAAGTGAGCAAACTTCCGGGAGTGAAAAAAATAGATGTAGAGCTTACCTTTGAGCCGCCCTGGTCCATGGATCGCATGAGTGATGAGGCGAAGGCTCAATTAGGTTTTGCGTAATATGGCAAATCCAGGTTCCATCATTGGACAAATAACAGAGGAGTTCGAGCAACTGGGCAAACAGGTTGTCAAAGAAGTAGTGAAAGCTCCAAAAGATATTGGGGAAAAGGCACTGGAATCTTTGGGTACATCGAGTGGAAAACAACAAGGGAAATCAGCTAAAGTGGACGAGACAATAAAAAAAGCAACTGCACGGGCCGCACTTGAGGAGCTTGCAGGTAATAAGCCGAAACCAAAGGAATTATCAGTTCGGGAAAAAATAGAAGCAGAAGAAAAACAGAAAAAAGAACTTGTGGCCCAACAGCAAAAACAAGCTCAACAGAACCAACTCCAGCAAACAACTTCAAAGCGCAAGCGTGGTGACTTGTTTGGTGTGCAAGCCAAACGATCATCCGCAGAGCGAAAAAATGTCCGCCAGGATTAAGGTTTTACTCATCCTTTTGCTCGTTCCGTTCTGGATATATCTTCGTGGTGTCTATCGCGATCGATTGGGAGCATTCGGTTGTTTTGATGATTGTTTTAATATCGTCGCCGGATATTTTTTGGGGCAGGGCAAACATGTATATTCTGAATTTTTTTTCAATCATCAACCCATCCCTGCATATATAAGTTATCTTATTCAACAAGTCTATCAACCGCAATCTATCTATGAACTTATTTACCGCCACCGGATGAGCCTCATCGGATTTTTTGCTCTTGCCGATGTGTTTCTTGTGTTGCGTTTCGGAATGGCCGGATTTGCATTTGCACTCCTCTACGAAACGACAAAAGGATTTTTATTCGGCGAGCGATTTTTAGCAGAATCGATGATCGTCTATCCATTGGTGTATCTGTTTGGACTTGTTTGGCAAAAAAAAACATATCGATTTGAGCCGATTACGGTCGCTGTTGCAACTTGGTTTGTTGTTTTTTCACGAGAACCCTACGTACCGCTGGCTCTATTGTTTCTCTGGTGCCATCGATCAAGACTGACAGTCACTCTATTTGTTCTTCTTTCAATGGGAACCATTTTTTTCCACAATGTCTCCGCGTATTGGTGGAACGTCGTCACGGTGAACGCGAAAGCAGTTGGCGAGGGATTATCACCATCGATATTCACCTATCCGATAACGGTATTTTTTGGAGGACAGTGGAACTTTTTTCGATGGATAGAAGTCGTTTTGACCGGATTCCTGCTTCTATCATTGTTGCGGTCTGGGTATAAACGTGTCTTTTTTGTTTTTCTGGTGTTGGGGCTGGCTAATATCCGCCCAGTTGATCCCGGAACCATCTATTATGTGGCATTTCATCACCTCATCTACTATGCACTCCTCATAGCTAGTGTGCTATTTTTTGAGAAACGTTGGCATGTATTTATCGCTCCGCTTATTCTTTTTGCTGTTTTATCGCCACAATCCTATCTTTACGAACACGTGGATCGGGCAGGTCAGTTTGGAATTGGATATGGACATTACATCATGCAGGGAGAAATTATCAAACGGCTTGCCCAGCCCTCCAACACCTTATTTCTCGAAGAGTGGGATGATCTTATTTACTGGCAAGCAAAATTGCCCTCCGCCTATCGCTACAGTTGGTATACGTCTTCGATGAGAAACTATTCACTATACCGGGACGCGCGCGAAGAAATGTTTCGAAATTATCCACCGGATTTTTACTATGGACAATGTGGCAAGAACGGAGAAGTTTCTTTGCGAAATGATGACTATATTCGTCTCACTCAAGGAAAAACCCCAACGTGCATTTTTGTAAAAAAGGAAGTTGTGGCCAAAATTCCTGATGATCGCTGGAAGAGCGTGCTCGATTTTTCCATCGACAAGCCAAAACAATGATGTTACCATGTTCTAAAACATAGTAACACACACGTATGACTCAGGTTTCAAGGGTTTCTCTTCCAAAACATCTCGAAGCGCAGATGCATGCAGCTATTCGAAAAGCCTTCGCAGATCTCAAAACTGAGGATGAAGTAGCAGCATTCCTGGACGATATTCTTACACCTACGGAAAAAGTGATGTTGGGAAAGCGATTAGCAATCGCCATTCTTCTGGACAAAGGATACGATCAACGCACGATTTGTACGATAATGAAAACGAGTTTAGCGACGGTTAACCAGGTAAGCTATTGGTTTAAGAATAAAGGAACTGGATATAGGATAGTTGTGGAGAAACTAAAGAAACAAAAAGAATGGGAAGAAATCAAATTAGGACTGGAGGAGTTTCTAAAAGATTTTTTTACCGTACACGGCCAGCTCAAGCAACTCAGAGATAAGATACCGAAAGAAGTTTATCCTCGGGAAAATCTCTTTTAACCACCGTTACTGTGTTTTAGAACATGGTAACAGAAGGGACGATAGCTTGGTATTTGTCTCCGTGATGTGCGAAAATATAAATTATGTTGAAACTTTATAATACATTGACTAGATCAATTGAAGATTTTGTGCCGATACATCCGCCGAAGGTGGGCTTATATACCTGCGGACAAACGGTCTATGACTATACGCACATCGGGCACGGCAGGAAGTATGTGGGAGATGATATCCTTCGGCGTGTTCTCACAAGATTAGGCTATGAAGTGACGCATGTGCAAAACGTGACCGACGTGGGGCATTTGGTAAGCGACGCCGATGAGGGAGAGGATAAGTTGGAAAAGGGTGCTAAGAAAACGGGGAAGACCGTTTGGGAAGTGGTGGAGTTTTTTACGAAAAATTTTTACAATTCCATGGATTTGCTGGGCATCCTTCGCCCGACCGTCATCTGCAAGGCTACCGAACATATCGCCGAGCAAATAGCACTCATTGAAAAACTTATACGCAAAGGCGTTGCCTATGACACACCGGAAGCCGTGTATTTTGACGTGACGAAGTTTGAAGGATATGGGTCGCTCTTCGGTCAGAAACTCGAAGAGAAAAATACTGCGGTTCGTGTTGCTGTCAAAACCGGTGAACACAAAAAACACCCTGCGGATTTCGCATTGTGGTTTAAGCGGGTTGGCCGCTTTGCCGATCACCAGATGCACTGGGACTCTCAGTTTGGTGATGGTTTTCCGGGGTGGCACATCGAGTGTTCGGCGATGGCGATGAAATATTTGGGAGAAACGGTGGATATCCATACGGGTGGCATTGAACACACAGCCGTCCATCATCCCAATGAGATTGCCCAGAGCCAAGCAGCCACGGGCAAACAGTTTGTGCGATATTGGATTCATCATGGACATCTCATGATGGACGGAGCCAAGATGAGTAAATCTTTAGGTAACATCGTGACTGTGCAAGATGTGGTGAAGAAGGGTTTTGACCCGTTTGCTCTTCGTTACTTTTATTTTACCGCGCATTATAAAAAACCCATGGACTTTACGTGGGAAGCCCTTGCGAACGCACAAAGGAGTCTTGAGGAGTTGCGATCGCAAATTTCTAACTTGAAGAGAACAGCATTATCGCAAGAAAAACTTGCAAAAGTTGATGCATATAAACAAAAATTTAATGCGGCGATATCAAACGATCTCAACATGCCCCAAGCGTTAGCTGTTGTTTGGGAAGTCGTCAAGTCAAATATTCCCTCTCTGGATAAACATGATGTACTCATGGATTTTGATGAAGTCTTGGGATTGGATTTGCGTCGAGAGATCAAACAAAAAATTGTTCCGGAATATATTAAAGAGCGCATGATGAAAAGAGAAAGACTGAGAAGAGAAACGAAGTTTGCCGAAGCTGACCAAATACGAAGAGAGATTGAAGAGGCAGGCTACGTCGTAGAAGATAAAAAAGCTTGATTACCGCGTGGTTACTTCGAGCGCTGTTGCTGTTCGTGTCCCGATGTTGACTGTTTTCGGATCAAGCTTCATGGTCACCCGTGTTCCCTCACCGAGTGAGGCAGTATTTGACGTGCTTGGCAATTGGATGGTCCAAACCTGCGTTGCACCTGTTGATGTTCCATTTCCGCCGATGACAAAATTGGTGACCGAAAGCGTGCCGGCGGATTGGTTGACGGATGAAACAATAGCTGTGGCCGCCTGGCCGGTGGTGACACCTGCCTTTGCGCGAATATCCTCCTGACCGGATTTTGAGCGATCGATAATCGCAGTTACCGCGATAGCCGCAATAACGAGTGCTATGCTTCCGATGTAGAGCCAACTGTTTCCTTTGCCCATGGTGTAGGTATTGTTTCACAAGGGTGGGGCGAAAATCAAGAGTTCAGCGCGATTTCAGCTTCGCTGATATAATTGGGGCATGAGAATCCTCGTTGTCGAAGACGAACATCGGATTGCCAATACCATCAAAAAGGGTCTTGAGCAGGAACGATACGCGGTTGATGTTGCCTATGATGGAACGCATGGATTTGATCTGGCCTCTACGGAAGAGTATGACGTTGTCATCCTTGATCGAATGCTTCCGGGCTTAGATGGCATGGCAATTGTCAAAAGATTGCGAAATGAAAGCATTCATACACCTATTCTCATGCTTACGGCAAAAAGCCAAATTGAGGATAAAGTCGAGGGACTCGACTCCGGTGCAGACGACTATCTCACCAAGCCTTTCTCGTTTGAAGAACTCCTGGCCCGTATTCGGGCGCTTGCGCGGCGGCCAAAACATACGACGAAAGCAATACTTTCTGTAGGTGACGTATCCTTGGATTCAAAATCGTACGAAGTGAAACGCGCAGGTACACATATACCGTTATCGAGTCGCCAGTTTGGTCTGCTTGAGTATCTCATGAGAAACGCAAACCAAATTCTCTCCAAAGATCAAATCATCACTCATGTTTGGAACTATGATGCTGATATTCTCCCCAATACCGTAGAAGTCTATATTAAGGCGCTGCGAAATAAAATCGACCGACCCTTTAAAAACAAAAAACCGCTTATCCATACGGTTCGTGGTTTTGGCTACAAAATCTATGTTTAAAAATGCGCGTGTTAAACTTACCGCTTGGTACCTTGCGATTATCATGTCGATAAGCATACTATTTAGCGCTGTAATTTATCGCGGCATCAATGCGGAATTACAACATTTTGAGAGACGCATTCCTCTCCCGATTTCCCGTATTTTTTCCCAAAATCGTCTGGAACTCGAGATGATTGTCCAAGCCAGAAGGAGACTCGTGACGACGCTTGTCGTTATAAACCTTGCGATTTTGGGACTTGCCGGCGCAGCAGGGTACTTTTTAGCAGGAAAAACGCTTTCTCCCATTGAAGCAATGGTTCTCGAGCAAAATCGTTTTATCAGCGATGCCTCCCATGAACTCAAAACCCCGTTGACATCGCTCAAAAGTGCATTTGAAGTGTTTTTACGAAATAAAACCAGAACGCTTTATGAAGCTGATGCGATTGTCAAAGAAAGCATTGGAGATGTCAATCGTCTGCAGTCTCTTTCAGAGTCACTTCTTGCGTTTGCCCAATATCAAAAACCGAATAACAGTATACAAGTACAACGCGTATCGCTCAAATCAGTCCTCGCTGAGGCGATCAGAAAGATTTTGCCTTTAGCTACCCAAAAAGACATTGTCATTACAAAGCAAATACAAGATGAAGATGTGCGGGCAAATCGATATGCACTCGTTGATTTGTTCGTCATACTTCTGGATAACGCGGTCAAATACACCGATACGAATGGAGCCGTCAATATTTTCGTCAAAAAAACCGACGGACACGTTTCTATTATGGTAAAAGATACGGGTATTGGAATACATAAAAAAGATCTTCCGCACATTTTTGATAGATTTTATCGGGCCGATAGTGCACGTTCCGGATCTGACCGTACTGGGTATGGATTGGGACTGGCTATAGCCAGAAAAATTGTTGATCTCCACAAAGGGTCGATCAGCGCGACCAGCGTCGTGGGAAAAGGATCGACATTTATCGTTCGTCTGCCCAGGAATTCAGCGTAATTTCAGCCTGCCCGCGTAGACTTTTTTTATGAAATGGTTTTTGTCCCGTTTGCTCGTGGTTAAAATAGTTCTTATTCTTGTTGTCATCGGCGGAGTGGTCGTATCGGTCAGAAGTGTGAGCAGGGGATCGAAAGCGGTCCAATACCAAACAGCAACGGTCGAGCGCGGGACGGTCGTTGCGACCATCAGTGCTTCGGGGACGGTTTTGATTTCCAACCTTGTTACTATCACGACGGGCGCGTCGGGAGTCGTGAAGAACGTGTTGGTCAAAGACGGCGATACAGTCGCGGCCGGACAAAACATTGCAGAAATTTCTCTGGATAGTTCGGGTGCCCAGCAGGCCGCATCAGCATGGTCGAGCTATTTATCTGCCAAAAACTCCGTCGATACTGCCAACACGACGCTCTGGACTCTCCAGTCAGACATGTTTAGCAAATGGGATACCTATAAGAAACTTGCAGAGAGCGCAGACTATGATACCCCGGAAGAACGGACGCTTCCGGCATTTTTTATCGCAAATGATAACTGGCTTGCGGCAGAGGCTAAATACAAGCAACAGCAGTCTGTGATTGCACAAACCAACGCCGCGCTTTCAAGCTCCTGGTTTTTCTATCAGACGCGATCGCCAATGATTACGGCTCCGATTGCCGGGACAGTGACAAATATCGGGCTCGTTACCGGAATGGTCCTTACCAGCCAGACGGGGCAACGCGTCGCCGTTATCGCCAATAAAGCGGCGCCGCTTGCCTCGTTTACTATTTCAGAAATTGATGTTCCCAATGTCACGGTTGGACAAAAAGCAACGATTACGCTCGATAGCATTGCAGGAAAAACATTCACCGGCGTGGTTGCCACCGTTGATCGTATCGGAACGACAAGCAATAC
>Ga0075659_111_pt1 | contig 12757 bp, 12 predicted proteins | sample RifGroA1_FD_68404 | JGI IMG/M metagenome (GOLD analysis project Ga0075659, IMG submission 68404) | Microgenomates (Gottesmanbacteria) bacterium GW2011_GWA1_47_8
CGACAAAGACAACACCCGGATTGTCGGCGGCCAGGGCAACAAACGAGATATCAATGCCCGCATCAGCCAAATTAAGACGGAAATCGAGAAAACTACTTCCGACTTTGATCGGGAAAAACTCGAGGAACGCTTGGCGAAGTTGGCCGGCGGAGTGGCGGTGATCAATGTCGGGGCCGCCACGGAAGTTGAGCTTAACGAGCTTAAAGAACGGGTTAAGGATGCCGTGGGAGCCACCAAAGCTGCCATTGAGGAGGGAATTGTCCCCGGCGGCGGCGTGGCCCTGCTTCGGGCAACCAGCGCGCTCGACGCCCTCAAGACGGTTAATGATGACGAGAAGGTTGGCGCCAAGATCATTCGCGATGCCCTCAGCCAACCGCTGCGCTGGCTGGCAACCAACTCCGGGGCTGATGCCGGCTATGTGGTGCATAAGGTTGAGGACAGCAAAGAGTGGGCCTACGGCTTTGATGCCGCCACGCTGGAATTCGGCGACATGATCAAAGCGGGAATTATCGATCCGGTCAAGGTTGCCCGGGTGGCGTTGCAAAACGCCGCCTCGATTGCCAGCATGGTGCTGACTACGGAAGCCCTAGTTACCGACCTGCCTGAACCAAAGGACGAACACAGCCATGGTGCCGGCGGTATGGGTGGCATGGGCATGGAGTAACCCAAGGATCAGCCTGAAAAGAGAAAACCCGCTTTGAGGAGCGGGTTTTTTGGTTGTGAGTGATAACAGGAAATGAATAAAGTAATCCACAAAAATCTCTAGTTATTCACAAAAAACTATTATCCGGTACATCGTGATAAAAAATATGTGATTTCTGGAAAACTGTTGACTTGGCAAAGAGGCAAGAAAGAGTTATTTTTAGAGACATGGACGACCTGTTTCGGCGTTTTTCAACCAAGGTTTCTCTTACTGCCGGACGGCCCTGGGTCTTCTTACTGGCTTTGACAATCGTCATCGGTTGGGCATTTACCGGCCCGTTGTTCTATTTCTCCAATACCTGGCAGTTGGTCATCAATACCGGAACAACAATAGTGACCTTTCTGATGGTCTTTTTGATTCAAAATACACAGAACCGGGACACCAAGGCAATAAACTTGAAACTGGATGAGTTGCTGAAAGCGGTTAGCGGCGCCAGGACCAGTTTGGTGACACTGGAAGACCGTTCCGATGAGGACTTGGCGGTGCTGCAAAGACAGTTTGAACGCTTGCATCTTCATTACACCCGGATTGAACAGGAACAGAAACGCCGCCGCCGGCTAAAAAAACTTAGCGCGACAGGAAAGTAACCGGATTAATTGCCCGGCCGTCCCGGTAGACTTCCAAATGAAGGTGAGGACCAGTGGTGTGTCCGGTCATACCGACGACGCCTAAAACCGTATCGGTAGTCACTTTTTGTCCGGCAGTAACGAACGCCCGGTCCATATGGGCATAAAGCGAGTCATAGCTGTCCTGATGATCAATTAGGACGTGGGTACCGTAACCGTACTTATCGTAAAGCACTGCCTCAACAATACCGCCGGCAATCGGGTTAATTTCGGAACCGCGAGGCGCCCGGATATCAACACCGGGGTGGAAAACGTTAAAACCTTGGGAAATTCCCAACGCGTTTTTGACCGGATAGGCAATCGCCGGTTTAGTCTCGATTTGTGAGGTTAAATCCTGGTAAGGCTGATAAAAAGCCTCGATGTTCGCCGGAACTACCCCCATGGCTGTCAACAGCGGGGAATTTAGCGCACCAGAAATCATGGTTAAGCCTAACAGAGGTAAACCAAGAATATTCTTGGCGCTTTTATGTTCGAATATAGGCCGAAGCCGCAGAGAAAGCGGGTTCGACGTAATAGTTTTGGAGCGAATCCGCCCCAAGCCTAAAATACGTAACATGTTTGCGGCTACTTAACCGCAGTGAGTTTTTCTAAAACGCTTAAACAGAACAACTAGGGGGTCACCACTGACTAACCCTTGCTGCTCCGGTAACCTGAAAGGCTACCTTTACGTTTAAGAAGTTGCATCCGCAGGGCGGACACAAAAAAGTCTGCCTATGAGCAGACTTACGGTTTATAATACTAACAGTTAAAAGGTGAATTGTCAAGTAGTATTGGGCCGATGAATCAATCTTTTTTGACCTTGCCTAGCCTCGAAAAAGCCAGTTTAGCCGGCAGGCGAGTCCTGGTCAGGCTGGATTTAGACCTGCCGTTGGACTATCACGGTCACGGGGGTGATTTATTTCGCCTCAAAACGGCCCTGCCCACGCTCAAAAAGTGCTTAAGTGAAGCGGCCGGCGTGGTGCTCATAGGCCATAGGGGCAGGCCGCAGGGGAGGGACACCAAGCTCAGCTTGAAACCTATAGCAGAAGAATTGGGGCGACTGCTAAACCACCCCATAATATTTGTGGAAAACTTCGTGAAACTCCGCGGCGTGAAAAGTGAGAAGAGCGGAGAAAAGTTACTCAATTTGGTAATGCTGGAAAATCTGCGCTTTTGGCCTGGCGAAACCGGCGCTGACCCTGAGTTTGTAAATAAATTAGCCGTCCTAGGTGACCTTTTTGTTAACGAGTCATTTGCCAGCGCTCACCGCCAGTCTGCCTCGGCCACCTCTCTTCCCCGCCGTTTACCGACTGTTTTTGGTTATCGGTTTTTGCAAGAAGTAGCCGCCGTGGAACGGGTGTTCCACTCACCCGCCAGGCCGGTTGTGGTGGTCTTAGGCGGGGCTAAGGCAGATAAGTTGGACTATCTGCCCGGTTTGCTAAAGATCGCCGACCAGGTGCTACTGGGCGGGGCCCTGCCCCGCCTTAACCAGCTGACTAATCCGAGGCTGGTGACGGCTGAGTTGGGCTCGGACGGATTGGATATCTCCCCTGCCTCAAGGGACCAATTTGCCAAGCTCATTTCTGAGGCGGGGACGGTGATCTGGAACGGGCCGATGGGTAAATTTGAGGATGGCAGCCACATGGCCGGAACTGAGGCTGTGGCTAAGGCCGTGGCCGCGGCTTCCGGTTTTACCCTTGTGGGCGGCGGTGATACCCAGGCTGCCCTGGCCAAGCTGAAACTAACGGATAAAATAAAACATCTGTCTACCGGCGGTGGTGCCTTAATGGAGTTTTTGAGTCTAGGGACGCTGGCCGCCATCGAAGCCGTTCGACCTCGGGAAAGTAGTCGGGCGGTCAGTATAATGACGTCAGATGAGCGTTAAAGCGAAAATTCTCGGCTCGGCAGTTTTTTTATTGTTGGGGTTTATCCTGTGGCACTCGCGCCAGATCTTTTTTTACCGCTATGAACCGGAATATCTGGAAAATCTCTATTACCATTCCCAGTGGAATATTCCCAATAGCCCCCGGGGAATATCCGACGGTTTGCTCTACCAATTCGTCGGCTACCGCCTGGTGGAAGGAGAAAATCCCTTTAATGTTAATTTTGAGGTCCCTCCTTTAGGGAAATACCTTTACGGCTTATCGGAGTGGTTTTTGGGTACCCCCTATCCGGTGAGTTTGGGATTATATCTGGCGGCTTTGGTTGTTTTATATAGGGTATCGCGGGAACTTTTTTCGGAAACGGATATGCCGTGGTGGTCGCTGTTAGTGTTTGTGTCTGCCCCGTTTGTTGCCACTCAGATTGCCAGCACCATGCTTGACTTGCCGCTGATGTTTTTTTACCTGACACACCTGTGGTTTTTCCTGCGTTTTCTGCGCCGGGCCAATTACTGGGACTTGGGACTCGCCGGCGGTTTTCTCGGCTTAGCCGCGGGAACGAAATTTGGTGCCTATATCCCCTTGGTTTTGCTGGCCAGCCTGGTATTGGTAATCGCCCGCTTTCGCCAATGGCGCCAGCCGGAGTGGTATCTGTTAGCTGGTTTTGCCGGCTACGTGGTTGCCTGGACGACATATTTCATTCACCACCCCAATCCTATCCCCTGGGCCAGACTGCATCAAAAAATGACCGACTTTTATTTTGGCCCAAGTTCCAAGGTTGATTACCTAAACCAATGGCGGGGGATATTTGCCAATACCTATCAGGGTTGGTGGCAAAAACAAGTGATGGTTTTAGGCGACTGGTCGCCGCTGTTGCCCCTGGGGGTAATTGCCTTCGTTGCGGTATTAGTTTGGGCGGTAAGAAATCGCGACTGGCGCTGGCTCTATCTGGGATTGTTGGGGGCAATCTTTTTGCTGGTGAACACCTTTATTGCTTTTTGGCCGCGGTATTTAATGCCAGCCATTCCCCTGTTTGCTTTGGCGGCAGTGTTTGTCTTTAAACGGCTAAAATTGTTGCTTATTTTGCTGGTATTGGCCAACTTGCCTTTTCTTTACTCCAGCTTGGCTGTGCCGGATTACCGCGGGCCGGTCGATGCCGTCACTCGATTCATTTCTACCCGGGCTTACCGCGAACTTTATCGGAGCATAACCCCAAACCAGCGCACCAGCCTGGCTGAAAATACCTTTGCCACCGGCTATGAGAATTTTCTGGAGCAGTTGGATGTCCGGCAGACTGAAGTGGCGATTAAAGAAGTTGTGCCACTGGAGGGAGAGATACGGGCAACCTTGGGGCTTAAGTACCGGACGCGCTGGGGCGAGCTATCAAGGGATGTGGTGCTCAGGTTTGTCGAAAATCACAATCAGTTTTATCTAGTTTGGGACTGGGATTATCTCTGGCCCGGCTATGGCCCGCAAAGTCAAATAAAAATTGAGAACGCCGACAGGATTCCACTCAAAGAAATTCTTGATGAAGCCGGCCAAACAGTGGCCGTGCGCTCTGCCGGCAAAGCGGTCTATGCCATTCCCCGGGTGCTGCGAATTCCTCAGGATACCGACCTTTTGGCTCAGGTGGTAGGCGAAAGCGGTGATGATGAGTTGGCGTTGATTCAGAAAGTTATTCCTGACCACTATCCCCGATTTGTGGGTTATCTGGACCCAACTTTGGGTGCGGATCGGGAAGCGCGCGCTTTGGCGATTAATAGTGTCACTTTTAGGGAGGTGGAGTACTTGCGGACGGTTGCCGTAGCAAAAACGGCCGTTCCCCTGATTGCCCGCGCCCGCCAGGAGCACCCCGAGTTGTTTTATCAACCGGCAAAAGTATGGCTGCAAACCGACTCGGGCTGGGTGGAACTGCCGCTGGTTTATCCCAAAGTTAAAGACGTCAGTTTGCGTTTTAAATAATTAATTTTCGGAACTTGAATTGCGCTATAGTGAGGGTATGATCAAGTTTTCGATCAACGGTTTTGGCCGCGTCGGTCGCAGTACCGCCCGGGTCTGGCTGGATAAACACCTAAATTCGCTCGATTTGGCGGCAATTAACACCTCCGGTTCCTTGCCTGCGTCTGGTTGGGCCTACCTGCTTAAATACGATACGGCTTATGGCACGGTGCCTTACTCGGTTGAGGCTGAAGATCTCAAGGATGTCCAAGAGGTGACGGATGATGATCCGCTGATCGGCAACCTGAAAATTGCCAAAGACGGCCATCAGATAGTGATTCCGGTTCTGGCCCAGCGCGAACCGGCCAAAATTCCCTGGTCAAAATACGGCGTCGAGGCGGTAGTTGAGTCCACAGGTCTCTTCCGCAGCCGAGACTTGGCGTCGCAACACTTGACCGGCGGCGCGAAACTGGTAATTGTTTCCGCTCCGGCCAAAGGCGGCGGCATGCCGACGGCTTTAATCGGCGTTAACGAGGAACAAATTATCGGCCATGACAGAACGAACGCAATTACACTGATCAGCAACGCTTCCTGCACCACCAACTGTGTGGCGCCGGTAGCCGCTCTGATGCATGCGAAGATCGGGGTGCGCAAGGCGATGCTACTAACTGCTCACGGCTACACTGATGACCAGAATTTGCAGGATAACAGCCATAAAGATTATCGTCGGGGACGGGCGGCGGCGCAAAACATTGTTCCTACTTCCACCGGGGCAGCCGAAGCGACGATTGCCACAATTCCTGAACTTAAGGGTTTGTTCGATGGCATTGCCCTGCGCGTGCCGGTAATTACCGGTTCGATCACGGACTTTACTTTTCTGACCAAGCGCGGCACCAGCGTAGAAGAAGTGAATCAAATGTTTGAAGATGCCATCACCCACCCGCTCTATAAAGGGGTGCTTGCCGTAACTCGGGAACCGCTGGTTTCCAGCGATATTATCGGTCGCAGTGAGTCGGCCATAGTCGATTTAAATCTGACTCGGGTAGTCGACGGTGACTTAGTCAAGATATTGGCCTGGTATGACAATGAATGGGGTTACGCCAACCGGTTGGTGGAACAAGTGATTGAGGCGGCGCAGGCGCTGTAATTGAGGCCGGAGAGGGAATCGAACCCTCGCATGGGAGTTTTGCAGACTCCTTCGTTACCACTTCGACATCCGGCCAATCTCCCGTATTTTATCATTTGTTTCAGCTCAGAAGCGGAGAAAAAATAAAATTATAGGCCAAAATGTGCTAAAATAGATTAAGTTCCTTAAGAATTCAGGGGAGACACAAGATGGGAAATGTAATCTTGGCAATTTTTCTAGTCGGGCTATTCGCATTTATAGCCTTAGTTGTGGCTGCCCAATTTCTAGGCGTCTTAGCCTCAATCCTAATTATAAGCCTTTTCGCGATATACTGGGTTGCAATCTATCCTGCATTTATTCTAAGCAAAGGGATATTGCTGTTGGTATATGTGTTGGGCCGGTCACTATTGTGGCTAATAAAAGAAGTAGTCTGGGCGGTAAAAAATCCGATTCAGAAGATCTAATCAAAAACCCCGCCTGAGATGCGGGGTTCTTTATTGGTTTGGTACAACCTACTCGCTTTTGACGGCGATCTTGCGCGGTTTTGCTTCCTCGGCTTTGCGGAAATGGAGTTCAACGACGCCATTCTTGACCGCGGCTTGCGGATCGGTCTTTAAGTCGACATTTCCCGGAACAGCCACCTTGTAAGAGTAGGAACGGTTAGTTTTCTTGTAAAACTTTTTTCCTTCCTGGCTCTCTTCGGTCTGCTCTCCCCGGATCCAGACGATGCCTTTTTCAAAAGTAATATCAACTTTGTCGGCATCGACTCCGGCCACATTGGCCCGAACGACGATTTCATTGTCTGTTTCCCAGACATCCAAGCCGTCGGAAACGGTGGTCATAAAACTATCTTCGTCCCACGTTGTCGGCCAGCGCCAAAACGAGCGCATATCAAAGGGATCATATTTCATTAAGTCCACGATAATTCACCTCCTTTTAGCAGTTCAACATATTAAGTGCTAACTACTAAGAATAGAAAAACTGTTTGTGTTTGTCAAGTTCGAGGCTGAATGCTAAACTAGGGCAAGTTTATGGCGAAGCGGACTTTATTCTTATTGCTATCGGCTTTAGCGTTGGCTGGCTGTTCCAATCCGTTTGCAAATATCAGTTTGTCTAAAAAATCCGGATTGCAGGTGACCTCTATTCCTCAGGCGACGGTTTATTTGGATGGCAATTCCCTGGGTAACACTCCTGTGAGGGAAGAAAATATCAAACCGGGCGACCACCAAGTCAAACTTGTTCCTCAAGACCCATCTCTCCAGCCGTATGAATCGGCGGTGAAGTTAACTTCCGGTGTGCTGACAGCAGTTGATCGGACGCTGGCTGCGGCTCCAAGCGACGCGCACGGGTTTACCCTGTCATTTGAACCCCTAAGCAATAAGCGGGACGTAGTTTTATCTGTCGCTACCGTCCCCGACTCCGTCACTTTTACAGTCGACGGCTCGCCCCAAGGCTTTACTCCGCTGTCGCTGGACAATGTCAGCGCCGGCGACCACACGATTCTCTTCTCTTCCCCCGGATATATCGACAAAACTGTCCGTGCGAAAACCGTAGCCGGCTACAAGTTGACAATTAGCGTTCAGTTAGCGAAAGCCCCGGTTCCCGCCCTGCCTTCACCGGAGGCGACTCCATCGGCAACACCGGCAGTTTCGGTTACGCCCACGACTAAGCCCAACATCACCACGGTGCCCTCCAGCACCAGTAGCGCTTACCTGACCAAACCCTATGTCCAGATTTTAGACACTCCAACAGGCTGGCTGCGGGTCAGGACTGAACCACCGGGCGGTGCGGAAATTGGAAAAGTCAATTCTGGCGACACCTTCCGCTATTTGGAAAGCAGCTCTCCTCCGAATCAGGGTTGGTACAAAATTGAGCACGCACCCGGCCAAACCGGTTGGGTTTCTAGCCAATACGCAAAGTTGGTGAAGTAAGTCTGAATTTGCGACTAATAGCTACAAATTTTCTCAACGACTAAATATTGTCTTATAGTGTTGACATTTAGGATGGTAAAGAATATATTGAACTAACGTTCGTTTACCGAAAGGGGTTGGTGAATGGACAAGGCTAATAACCCGAGATTTGTTAATATTGGCACTGAAGTTGAACCAATCTATATTCCTCACCAAGCTCTCGAGACCATCAAAACCAGTGGTATCAACAATGTGTTAAGCAACACAAATTATATTTGGACACAGTAGTTTTAAGAAAGGTAAAGCAGGCCGATGACCATCAGACCATAAGTTAAAACAGAGATGATCAGCGGCTTATCGGAAAGAATCACCCGTTCCGGACTTTCGCCTTCATTGCGCTCATAAATTAGCTGCAAGTAGCGCATTACACCATAGACCATCAAGGGTACGGTAGCCATCAGTAGTTTTTCCGAGAGAAACGTCCGCGGTAAAAACGCCATCAGGTGCAGCACTCCCCCATCAAAACGGATCGGTGGTTCGTTAAATGTGAATAAGGCATAGGTCAGCCAACTGGCGGTGGCGAACATGGCGGTATAAATATCCAGCAACTGGCTGGTATAGCGCTTGAGAGTGGCCCGAACTTGAGCCCCTTGGAGCAGAGTCATTTCGCTGCGCCGTTTTCCTACCGCTAAGAACAGGGACATAGACACGACCGTGAGTAAAAACCAAACACTCATATGCAAGTTGACCGCTACCGCCCCGGCATAAACGCGCAGAATGTACCCGGTAGCAATGACCAGGACATCAATGATGGGAATTTTTTTCAACCAAAACGTATACAGGAAACCGGAGATAAGCCAGTAGGTCAAACAAACGCCAAAAAAGAAAAAACTTAAACCGTAAGCTAAAGCCAAGCCGGCCAGCAGGAGGAAGAAAAAACTGAAAATGGCGACGGGGACCGGTAGTTGTCCTGAAGCCAAAGGGCGTTTGCGTTTGAAGGGATGTTTGCGGTCGACTTCCAGGCCATTGACGTGGCCGGAGGGTTTTGAAAAGCGCCCAGAATACAGCCATAAAAGCAGACTACCAATAACCATTGTAATTAATATGATTGTATAGAATTTCATTTGGCTATTCAAATTTAGAGCGACAAGACCCAGAAAAGCAGTTACCGACCAATAGAAAACCGCGATCGCCGGTTTACGCCAGCCCAAGCCTAACAGGTGGTGATGGAGGTGTTCCCTATCCCCCCAGAAAGGCGATTGGCCGCGGATGATACGGCGCGATCCGGTGAAGATGGCATCGATAAAAGGGACACCTAGAACTACCAAGAGCGTGCCGACTTTGGCTGTGGACAGAATTGCCAGCGTCGCCAGCATGAACCCGGCGAAACTGCCGCCCCCATAGCCGGGCATGCTTTTTTGGGGAAAGAAATTAAACGGCAGATAGCCGGCGTAAGCACCGGCCAAAGCGAAAGCTAAAATTGCGACCGGCCATTGGGTAATATCGGCGCTGTAGCGCAGGCTCAACAACCCAATGACCACAGCAGCGACGACAACTATTCCCGGCAGCTGGCCATCGAGGCCCTTGCTCCAGTTAACCGCGTTCATTACAAACGGAATCCAGATTAAGGCAAACAAATCAGCCAAAATGAGTACGGTCCTGGTCTGGCCCAGGAAGGAAAAATTAAACTGCCATTGGCCCAGGTCAATGATCCCGCCGCCGAAAGGATTAGTAATGAAGGCAATACCAATGCCTGCACCGATAACTATTAAAGCGGCCAGCAAGTTGGTCAACAGGCGCAGGTATGGATTCAGATCAAAAATATCATCGGCCACGCCAACAGCGACGACCATCCCTCCGGCCAGAATAATTGCCCCAAGGTGCGGGTCAAGTTTTAAGAAGATGAAAATAGCAGCCAGAGTGGCTAGAAAAACCGGAATGCCGCCACCTTTAGGTACCGGTCGAAGATGAGTATGGGCGGGGTGTTTGGTTTTGGCGGGATCAACTACCCAGCCGAAGTGGGTGTAAAAGTAGATAACTAAGGGGGTGAAGCAAAAACTAACAACTAAACTTATCAGGAATGGAAACAGGGTTAGGTGCAGTTGATCCATCCTAAAGAATGAGATTGATAATTTTGATTAAGTCTATGGCAAACATAAACTCGATTACGGCTGCCCCCCAAATAAGATAGCTTTGCAGCAAGCGTTGGCTGCGAACAAGCGTTCTGGCTAAAAGAAGATTGAGAATTAATACACCCGCAAAACCGCTCAAGACCCAGACCAAATGTTCTTTTTGAATTAACCACGAATCGCCCCAGGGCAAAGAATAAAAAAAAGGCAGTTGGGGCGGCAGTTTAGTCCAGTTAAGAATTACCGCCAGTAAACAGAACAGCCAGGCGCCGATGGCGGCGGCCAAACCACTGGTAATCAGCTTGTCGCGCAGAAATGTCTTTTCATCCTTTTCCATCGGTTTAAGTATACCCTCCTTTGCGTTATTGAGCTTGTTTTCTGCCTTGAAAGTGCACTGATGGCGCCAATCTACAGGTGGCGGAAAATTGTCGCATCGTCTATTTGGACTACCGGAACATAGTTGGCCAAGGTAAAGGCAATCAATTTCTTAAAATTACGTTTTTCGTTGGTTTCCAGAACAATATACAGTGGTGGCGCCTGCTCAATTGCCCGCATCGTTTCCTCCTGGCCGTTGAAGTCGATGATATGGTAGGCCACGGTATAACGGCCGGTGGGCAGCCGGTTGGAAAGTGCATAGATAAACGGTTCATCGCCCCAAACAAAAATATGATCATCAGGCCGGCTATGAAGCCTGATGTATGAAGCGATTTGATAGTTACGGTCTACCCGCCGGTCAAAGCTATTGCGATACTCGGCTGGTGAGATCTGTCCAGTGATGTATTGGATGAAAGTTTGGTAATACTTGACTGTTGGGTAAAAATAAAAACGGTAACGCAAAACCGAACCGATTGTCAGGCCAGCCAGGAGCAGCAATAACACCAGGTAATTTTTTTTCTGGCGAACTAACAACTGCGGTAACAAAATAACGGCCGGGGGAAGAATTTGGATCAAATAATGCGGATATGGCCGTTCCGACAATAACGCGCCAAACAAGGCGAAGGCAAACCACAAGGGCAGCAGCCGGCGTGAAGCATCGTCTTTACGGGTTAGCCACCAGGTAGTTGCTGTAACTGTTAGGAGAATCATGCCGCGCCACAACAAACCGGATTGAGAACTAATCCCCGAACGGGTCTGAGTTCCTGTACGCCATGAAGCCAAGTAGCCGATATTTTGCAGAAAGGCGGCGTTGAAATATTGGCGGCCTGCACCAAGGGCAAAATAATAAATAAAAGTAACGGCTAGGGGTAACAAAAATCCCAACGCCAGCCAAAACAACTTATTGAACCAGGCTTTTTGCCTAAGTTGCAACCCTCCAAAAAACAGTAACCATAAGCCGGCGGCAATAAAATCAAATGCAGACGGCACTTTAAAGAGAAATCCCAAAGAGAACAATACCCCCGACAAAAAATATGTTCGCAGCGACTTTGCATTAAGCAATAACAGCATCGCTGCCGTTATTGGCAGAATCATGAAAATTTCAGCGTTGGCAATATTTCCTTCCAGAGTCGGCAAACAAGTGGCCAAAACAAACAAGGAGGTAGCCAAGATCACCCAGTGATGAGCGGTGAAAAATCTTTGGGCCAGTTTCCAGATAATTGCAATGTTCACCAAATTGGCCAGCATTGTCAGCAGCCGAAACCACATCACGTTGCCGGAAAGGGCCGCCAAAAGATACAACATCGGCGGTTTGTTGTCGTGAATATCGCGGTACCACACCAGCCCCTTCTTTAGGGCTTGGCCTAAAACAAGATAAACGCCTTCATCGCCGTACCAGAATGGTTCATGCAAACTCGGCAGTCGTAAAATGACGGAAATCAGCAACAGAATTATCAGGGCTTCGTTGGTCTCGATGAAGTTAAATAGGCGTTGGCGCAAATGTTTCATGGGCTTACTTGTCATAATTATTATACGATTGTCGCCCCGGCCAAAACAACGACTGTCTTTTTCCTCTTTCCGGTGAGTTAATAAAACTAATGGCCAAGCGTTTATCAAGAGGGCAAATATGGCAGATATTCAAACTAATTCGCCCCTATTGGGGGGTTATTTTCGGTCTCTCAGGACTGATCTTAGTAATGGCTTTGGTTAATCAGGTTTCACCGCTGCTGAATCGGGCACTAATTGATTTGCTTACCGGAAAAATTACTTATTTGGGTCGAATATCACTGGGGTTTGCCAGCCTGATCGGCCTGGTTCTGTTTGTTCGGGCAGTTCAGACGATCATCAACCGGATTACAACCCATATCTCCCGGCTATTGGGGATGAGACTTCAGTTCCACCTGCGTGGTCTGGCCTTCCAACATCTACTCAATTTGTCGATCAGCTATTACAGCCGCAACCAGTCTGGCAAGGTAATGAGTCGGGTGTCTCGGGGGGCCGACAGTGTCCGAAGCATAATTTCTAATGTTGGCGTCCACGTGCTTCCCAGCGCCGTAACCGCCCTCATCGCCATTGAGGTCGTGGTTTCCT
>Ga0075659_113_pt1 | contig 9328 bp, 5 predicted proteins | sample RifGroA1_FD_68404 | JGI IMG/M metagenome (GOLD analysis project Ga0075659, IMG submission 68404) | Microgenomates (Gottesmanbacteria) bacterium GW2011_GWA1_47_8
TTTTGTTGCCGGCTGGCCGCAAATTTTTCCATCAACCCGTTTTTTACAGATAGCGGTATGCTTCTGAACATGGTCGGCAACGGCCATAAGGTCACCCATTGGCCCAAAAGTCTTCCCGCGAAAATCGGTGTCCAACCCGGCCAGGTAAACATCAATACCCAGCTCGGTATCGATAAACGTTACGACTTGGGGCATATCGGCGTCAAAGAACTGTGCTTCGTCAATAAAGACAGCCATTAAGTCTGCAAACTCCGGTTTTAATTGATATGTCGTCTCATTTACCTGGCAAAAATAGGCCAATAATTCCCAACTATCACGGACAGCAATAGCGGCAACGTTTAGCCCCGAGTGGGACGAAAGCTGATTTTCGCCATACCGATTATCGCTGGCGTGGTTAAACACCAGAATATCGCGGCCAATTTCCCGTTCGGCAATTAAGTAGCCTTCAATATGGGCATATAGCGTCGTTGATTTGCCGGAAAACATCGGCCCGGCCTCAATGCGGATGGGTGACATAACAGAATTAATTTATGACTAGTTTAGGTAACTGTCAACTTTTAAATTTTTTTAATAATCTGCTAGACTTAATTTGTGGCTGCCCCCGAGTATGTCCTGCCGTTTTCAAAAATTGATAAACATGACGTGGCAATTGTCGGTGGTAAAGGGGCTAACCTGGGCGAAATGGTACAGGCCGGCTTTCCTGTCCCCGATGGCTTTTGTCTGACCGCGGCGGCTTATCGTCGGGTAATTGCCGAGAACAGCCTGGAAGATAAAATTCGGTCGCTTTTGCGCGGTTTGGATGTGGCGGATACGCGAAAATTGGAGTCTGTTTCTGCTAAAGTTCGCCGGCTGATTTCCCGCGCAGATATTCCGCCGGAATTGGTCCGGCAAATAGTCACTCACTATCACAGTCTTAAGGGTGGAATTGCCAATCCCCTAGTTGCCGTCCGCTCTTCGGCTACGGCCGAAGACTTGCCCGAAGCGTCGTTCGCCGGCCAGCAGGAGACTTATCTAAACGTCCAAGGCGAAGCTAACTTAATCCAGGCAATTCGCAATGCGTGGGCGTCGCTTTTTGAAGCCCGGGCGGTCTTTTACCGGCAAACACAGGGTTTTGACCATCTCAAGGTCGCGCTAGCCATTCCGGTTCAGCTTATGGTGGCCAGTCGGGTTTCCGGAGTGATGTTTAGCATCAATCCGGTAACCAACAATAAAAATGTCGTCGTGATTGAAGCGATTTGGGGTTTGGGGGAAAAAATTGTTCAGGGAGCGTACACCCCGGACCACTATGAGGTCGATAAAGATAGTTTGCGCCTCCGTTCAAAGGTGGTCGTACCGCAAAAACTGGAATATGTACGCCATAAAGGCAGCAATAAAGAACTGGCGATTCCCATCAGCCGTCAAAAAGAGTCCAAATTAACCGATCGGCAGATTGTTGAGATGGCCAAATTGGCAATCAGGCTGCAGCAGCACTACTTCTTTCCCCAGGATGTTGAGTGGGCTGAAGAAAACGGCAAACTTTACTTAGTTCAAACCCGACCGGTGACCACAATCAAGGCCGTCGGTGAAAAAACTTCGACCATTGACAGCAGCCAGTTAACTCAACTGAAATTATTACTCAAGGGTGACCCGGCATCTCCCGGTATCACCGGGGGCCGGGTACGGATCATCCGTTCTGTCAGAGAACTGCATGTTATTCAGACTGGCGACGTACTGGTCACCACAATGACGACTCCGGATTTTGTGCCGGCGATGCGCAAGGCGGTGGCCATCATTACCGACCGTGGCGGCCAAACTTCTCACGCGGCAATTGTCTCGCGCGAACTGGGCGTGCCGGCGATTGTCGGCACCAAAATAGGCACCAGGATTCTAAAAAGCGGCCAGTCGGTAATGGTTAACGGTACCAGCGGCGAAATTTGGCAAGGCACGGTGGCGCCATCAGAAAGAAAAGTTTCCCTCAAACCCAGTCGGATTGGCGGCCAGCCCGTCAAAACGGCTACCAAAGTGTATGTTAATTTGGGCGAGCCGGAACTAGCCGGAGGTATCGCCACTCGGGATGTTGACGGTGTCGGATTACATGACGGCAAGCAAAAAGTTTTTATTGATCGCCTGGCAGAGGGCTTGGCGAAATTATGTTCCGCGTTCGGGTACCGCCCGGTAGTCTACCGCACCAGCGATTTTAAAACAAATGAATACCGCAACCTGGTTGGCGGTCAAGCTTATGAACCGCTTGAGCCGAATCCAATGTTGGGTTATCGCGGAGCGTTTCGGTATGTCACTGACGAACAAGTGTTTGAATTGGAATTGCAAGCAATTAAAGCTGTCCGCAACAAAATGGGCTATAAGAATTTGTGGCTGATGATTCCGTTTGTCCGCAACCCTCGGGAGTTAGCTAAAGTTAAAAACATCATTGCCGCCAATGGCTTGTATCGCTCTTCTAACTTTAAGCTCTGGATGATGGTGGAGATTCCCACCAACGTGATTTTACTGGAGGACTATGTCAAAGTGGGCATTGACGGAATTAGCATCGGCAGTAACGACCTGACAATGTTGACTTTGGGCGTCGATCGCGACAACGAGTCAGTGGCCGTCGATTATGATGAGCGAGATCCGGCGGCGTTGTGGATGTTTGAGACGGCGATTAAAAAAGCCCATAAACTGGGCATCACCTCGAGCATGTGCGGCCAGGCGCCAAGCGAATACTCAGACCTGACTCGAAAACTAATTGAATGGGGCATCAGCAGCGTTTCCGTTTCGCCAGACGTCATTGAAAAAACGCGGGACATCGTCGCTGAATGTGAACGCCGGCTGGCGCGCTAAGTAAACTATCTCATGCTAAACTCAAAATATGGTTCGTATTAAAGCTGTTAAAGCTAGGGAAATTCTCGATTCGCGCGGCAGCCCAACGATTGAAACAACAATTTGGTCAGATGCTGGCCAGGCAACAATCGCTTCAGTCCCTTCCGGTGTGTCTACTGGCAAGTATGAAGCATTAGAACTGCGCGATAACGACCCTAATCGCTATCAAGGTCAAGGGGTGCTCAAGGCAGTCGGGAACGTTAACACGATTATAGCCCCGAAAGTTGTGGGCATGGATCCGCTGTATCAAACAAAACTCGATAAAGTTTTAATCGACCTTGATGGCACTAAAAACAAGACCAATCTTGGCGCCAACGCTATCTTGTCTGTTTCTCAGGCCGTCTGCGAATTGGGGGCCTTGGTGGTCGGCTGGCCGCTGTACCGGTACATCGCCGCCAAATATGGCTTTATTAACTTATCGCCAAGTAACTTACCGACGCCGATTTTTAACCTCATTAACGGTGGCAAACACGGTGCCGGCGATAAGCTTGATTTTCAGGAGTTCCATCTCATTCCTTCGTCGCGGCAGTCACTGTCCGAAGCCATCCGGACGGGTGAAACCGTTTATCAGGCGCTGAAGAACTCACTCAAGAAACGCAATGCCGTCTATGCTGTCGGTGATGAGGGCGGTTTTGCCCCCAATCTTTTTAGCAATACCGACGCCCTCGAACTTATGTTTGAGGCCATAAACCAAACAAAACTTACTGTTGAACGCGATGTTTTCATCGGTTTGGATACCGCCAGTAATTCATTTTTCTCTCAAGGCAAGTATGTCATAAAAGATCGGCCCGAACCGCTTAGTGGCGATGACATGACGAATTTCTTTAAAGAGCTGAAAAAAGAATATCACCTGTTCGAACTTGAGGATCCGCTTCATGAAGATGACTTTGCCGGTTGGGCTAAACTCACTGCCGAGTTAGGCAAGGACACAATGATTGTGGGCGATGATTTGCTGGTAACCAACAAAGAGCGGCTAAATAAGGCCATTCAACTTAAGGCTTGCAATAGCATTTTGGTTAAACCAAACCAGATTGGGACAATTTCCGAGACTGTCGAAGTCATCCAAATTGCCAAAGCGGCCAAGTTTAGCATTATCGTTTCCCACCGATCGGGTGAGACAGATGATGATTTTATTGCCGATTTTGCTGTCGGTATGGGCGCCGATTACACCAAATTTGGCGGACCCGCTCGGGGTGAACGGATTGCCAAATACAACCGCCTGACCGCCATCGAAGCCGATTTATTAGGAAAATGAAGCAAACAACCAAATATTTGCCGCTAGTGCTTTTAATTCTTGATGGTTGGGGGGAAGCTCCCGGCGGTCCCGGCAATGCCATTGCTATGGCGAGAAAACCAAATTTTGACTCGATGATTCACCATTTTCCCCATACCACCCTTGAAGCAGCCGGTGAGGCTGTCGGCATGCCCAACGGCGAGGACGGCAACTCAGAAGTTGGCCATCTTAACTTGGGTGCAGGCAGGATTGTCCCCCAATCCTTAGTCCGGATCAATATGTCTATTGTCGACGGTTCATTTTTCCAAATCCCCGACTTTTTAAAGGCAATTGAGCATGTTCGGGCTAATCATTCGTCTTTACATTTATTGGGGATGGTTGGTTCCGGGTCGGTCCATGCTTTTAACGATCACCTGTTTGCCTTGTTACAGCTGGCAAAAAAAAATAATCTGGATCAAGTTTATCTTCACCTGATTAGCGACGGTCGGGACTCTCCGCCTACAGCGGGCAAGGCCATCATCGCCCGGCTTTCAGCTGAGTTAAAGACCCTTGGTTTGGGTAGTATCGCCACAATTTTGGGCCGTTATTACGCCATGGATCGGGATTTGCGGTGGGAACGGACAGAACAGGCTTACCAAGCATTGACGGATATCAAGGCTGACCATTTGGCTTCAGCCGCCGAGGTGTTCGAAAAATACTACGCTCTCAAACTGACTGACGAGTTTATCTCCCCGACTATTGTCGGTCCTAATCCGGATAAAAGCCGGATTAAGGATAACGATGCGGTGATTTTCTTTAATTTTCGCATTGATCGGCCCCGCCAGTTAACCAAAGCATTCGTCCAAGCTGAGTTTGAGACCCAAGCTGCCAAACCGCGGGGATTTGATCCGTACGAAACTAAATACTACCGGAGACACAGCTATACGACGCCAAAGAGCACTCCGTTTAAGCGCCAAATTGTCTTAAAGAATCTTTTTTTTGTCACCATGGTGGAGTATGAACCGGGTCTTGGAGCAGCTGTGGCGTTTCCGCCGCTGACAATTGACCAGACTTTAGGCGAGGTTCTCAGTTTAGCCGGTCTGCGGCAGTCCAGAATTGCTGAAAGCGAGAAGGAGAGGTTTGTAACCTATTTTTTTGACGGTGGTAAAGATATCCGTTTTCCCCGAGAAGAAGTTTTGATCATTCCTTCCCCCTCAGTCACCACTTATGATCAACAACCGGCGATGTCTACGCCACAAATTGTTGAGTCGCTCGTTGAACTGCTCGACAAACAAGAGGCGGATGTTTATATCGTTAATTTTGCCGCGCCGGACATGGTTGGCCATACCGGCGACTTGGAAGCCACTGTTCATGCCGTTGAAGCTGTCGATGAGGCCATTGGTAATGTATACCAGGCAATATTGAAGTTGGGTGGCACTTTGGTCGTGACCGCTGATCATGGTAATGCCGAAGAGATCATCACTCCCCGGGGAGAAATAGATACCGAACATTCGACCAATCCCGTGCCATTGATTATCGTCAACCATACAGTCGGACTTGATTTGCATTTGCCGCTCGGCGTTTTGGGCGACGTCGCTCCCACGATCCTCAAGCTTATCGGGCTTAAAGTCCCGCCATTAATGACCGGCTCCAGTCTTATTTAGTGCGACTGCTTAACACCATCACCACCTCGCCTTTAACCTTAGCCGTTTCAAGCTGGGCTAGAAGTTCTTTAAGGCTTCCGCGCAGAATTTGTTGGTGGGACTTGGTCAATTCGCGGCAGATAGCCGCTTTGGCAGGCCCGATTACTTGCTCTAAACGGAAAAGCGTTTGCTTCAACCGATAAGGCGACTCATAGATAATAATTGTCGCCCCCAAGCTGGCCATTTGTTTTAAGGTTTCTAGTCTTTGCTTGAGTTTGCCGCCTTTTTGGGGTAAGAAACCGACGAAAGTGACTAAGTCCGGCGGCAGACCGGAAACCGCCAGTGCTGTCATGGCCGCGGTCGGACCGGGAACCGCATCAATTTGCCAACCGGCGGCAACGGCTTCGTTTACCAAACGAAAACCGGGGTCGGAAACGACGCTCATACCGGCATCGGCGACTAAAGTGACCGACTCACCCTGCAGTTGGGAAATGAGCGCAATCGCCTGACGACGCTCATTGAAATCGTTTAGGACATATAATTTGCCGCCAAAATCGCTTGCGACCAAGTTAAGGTTTCTTAGTTTTGCCCACAAGCGCAAAAATACCCGCGTATCTTCGCAGATCAGGTGTTTCGACAAAGCGATGGTACTCACCGCTCGCCGGGAAATATCCTCGATATTTCCCAAAGGCAATCCGACTAAAGTAAGCTTCATGAGAGTATTTTACTCCCCATCAATATACTTGGCCTCGAAATGTAATTTGAGTTAAAATGGGCCTCATGGATGAAGCAGCCAAGGAAATTTTAGCTCAGATTAAAACTGAACTGGGACAAGCAAGTACTGACGCCGAAATTGAGGATTTACGGATCAAGTATTTAGGTCGTAAAGGCCAGCTTAACCAATACATTACCCAAATTCCCCAAGATCAGTTAAGAAGTGTTGGTCGGCAAATTAAAGAACTTAAAATCCAACTTGAACAAATAATTAGTGCAGCCCAGACTCGTGTTTTAGCGCAGCAGTCAGCCGCCGGTTTCGACCCGACAGTTCCTGGCCCATTCGTTCCACGTGGTCATCTTCATCTAATCTCCCAGGCGATTGAGGAAATCGAAGCAATTTTCTTTCGTTTAGGGTTTATTCGTCGCCGTTACCAGGAGGTGGACTATGACTGGTACGCCGCCGAGGGTTTGAATATTCCCCCCGATCATCCGGCGCGCGATGATCAGGAAACTTTTTATGTTTCAGATAAGGTAGTGTTAACTCCCCATACCTCCAACGGTCAACTTAGGGAAATGGAGCGGGTCAAGACACCGCCGATCAAGATGATTAACATCGGTAAAACATATCGGCGTCAGGCGGATGTTTCCCATACGCCAATGTTTCACCAATTTGAGGGGCTGGTGATTGATAAGGACATAAATCTAACCCACCTGGTCGGGATCTGCACCTTCTTTGCCCAGAATTACTTTGGAAATGACCGACGGATTAGGCTTCGGCCGCATCATTTTCAATTTACCGAACCATCGTTTGAAGTTGATATTACTTGCGATCTTTGCGACGGGACAGGCACTGTCAGTGGGGAAAAGTGCCGCCTATGCAAATCCGGTTGGTTGGAACTGGGAGGCGCCGGTATGGTTCACCCGACCGTGCTTAACAACGGCGGCATTGATCCGGAAAAATACCGCGGCATTGCTTTTGGTTGGGGAGTAGAGCGGGTACTGATGATGAAGTCCGGCTTAAAGATTGATGATTTACGCGAACTTTACACCCAAGATTACCGATTTTTATCTCAGTTTTAACTTATGGATATTAAACTTCCCTACTCCCTACTGGCTGAATATATCGATACGTCGGCGCCGGTGATGAAAGTGGTGGAGGCGCTCACGCTTTGCGGCCCGACTGTAGACAGGGTAACTCCTGTTGGCAAAGATGCGGTATTGGATATCGAAGTCATTACTAATCGAGTGGATATGGCCTCGGCTTTTGGCATCGCCAGGGAAGCCGCCGCAATTTTACCCCAGTTCGGCATCGCCGCAAAACTTAAAAATAACCCTTATCGGAATTTACAGCTTGCTATCCCGCCGGCTGAAAATCAACTCCCCTTAAAGGTGCAAATTCTTGACCAGTCGCTCGTCAGCCGCTTTAGTTGCCTTTGCCTCGAGGATGTGGTGGTTGGCGCCTCCGCTCCAGACACGGTAATCATGTTGGAAAAAGCCGGTCTGCATTCGGTCAACAATGTCGTCGATATCAGCAACGAACTGACTTTGCGTTTGGGTCAACCGGTGCATATTTTCGATTACGACAAACTCTTGGGTAATAAAATGATTTTGCGCGAAAGCCGAAAAGGCGAAAAAATCACCACACTTGACGGTCGGCAACACACTCTTTTGGGTAAAGATATTGTCATCGAGGACGGCCAAGGCAGGCTGGTGGATCTTTGTGGGATCATTGGCGGCCAGTTGAGCATGGTGGATGAAAACACACACCGGGTCGTGTTGTTTGTTCAAACCTATGAGCCGAAACGTATTCGCCGGACTTCGCTTTACACCCAAAACCGAACTTTAGCAGCTCAAATTTTTGAAAAAAATCCCGATCCTGCCTTAGTTATCCCGACGCTGAACCAGGGGGTGGCATTACTGACTGCCCGTACCGGGGCAAAAGTTGCCGGGAAATTAATTGATATCAAAGCACGGCTAAAACAACCGGCAAAAATTAAACTTTCGCTTGCTTGGCTTAATCAGCTTGCCGGAATTGAGGTCAGCGCCATCAATATCCGGTCAATTCTCAAGCGACTCGGTTTTACGGTGGTAGGCAATAACACGCTGACAGTTAGCGTTCCCACTTGGCGCGTCCACGATATCAAGCTAAAACAAGATTTGGCTGAAGAGGTGCTTCGGGTTATGGGTTACTTCCGGTGGCCATCCCACTTTCCCTGCACCTTTTTGGATAAGTTTGACGAGGAACCGATACTAAGACTGGAAACTAAAATTAAGCATTTTCTCGCCGCCGTCGGTTTTTGTGAGGTTTACAACTATTCCCTGGTGAACAAGACCGATTTGGCTCAGAATGATATCGCCAAGACAGGCGCCATTGCTTTGCGCAACCCATTGTCGGCCGACTATACCCACCTGCGCACCAGCCTTATCCCCGGAGTGCTCAGCGCCTTAGCTTTTAATGCCCCACTGGCTGAGAAATTACTGATATTTGAATTAAGTAATGTTTATTTGGGATGGGACGGCGAGCACCTTCCTGAAGAACGGCCGATGCTCGTCTTATCAGGTTGGAGTATTGATTTCCGCGAACTAAAGGGGTACTTGGAGTCGCTCTTCAGCCATCTTCATGCTTCACCCGTTACCTTCCGTGAAAATGACAGTCAATATCTTGGCCCGGCCGCAGATATTTTTATCGATAATGTTTTAGTTGGGCACATCGGCTTAAGCAAACCCGGCATTGCCCATCACTTTAGGTTGCCTGTTTGCCCCTTAGTAGAACTCGATTTGCGGCAAGTGTTGCTGCGTGCGTTTGTCCCTTCCCAATACCAGCCAGTATCTATTTTTCCGCCCGTAGTTGAGGAGGTCACCATTGCGTCCAAATTAAGTGTCGGTGAACTATTAGCGC
>Ga0075659_118_pt1 | contig 8573 bp, 6 predicted proteins | sample RifGroA1_FD_68404 | JGI IMG/M metagenome (GOLD analysis project Ga0075659, IMG submission 68404) | Microgenomates (Gottesmanbacteria) bacterium GW2011_GWA1_47_8
TTAATTTGTCATTTGCCATTTGATATTTGGAATTAATGACGGCTCCCCCACCCCAAACGCTTGAAATCACTTTATCTCTTCCAAAGCTAAAAAATGCCGCGTCGCCACTGATGTGCAATCCGAGGCTATGTGCAAAATCTTCGATTATGAGTAGCCCATGTTTTTTTGCGATTTTTGCTAACTCCACAAGGTCCGCCGGAATACCAAACGTATGTTGAATAATTATTGCTTTTGTTTTATTTGTTATTTTCTTTTCTACATTTTGTGGATCGATATTGCATGTGTCGTCTATATCAACATAGACTGGTGTTGCCCCTGACCACAACACACTATTGGGAACAGCAACGCACGTAAATGCCTGAATAATTACTTCGTCCCCTGTCCCAATCTCAAAAGATTTCAATATTGCAAACAGCGAAACTCGTCCGCTGCTAAAAAGTGTTATCTCGCCACCAAACCACTGCCGGACTCTCAGTAGCGCTTCACCGTTTTGCCACTTCCACGGAGAAAAAAGCGTTTGTATCGCAAGCCACACATCGTCGGGTTCGGTATTGGGAGATAATGAAGCAGAAATCATACGAGTTCGTTAAGAATTTTGAGAGCCTCTTTTCCTTTAAATAACACTGTATCTCCGGACACTACAATTTTGCGGATATATTCACTTGCCTCTTTTGGCTCATATACATTACCAGGAAAAAATTTTAGATAATTTTTGTTCGTAAGTATAATCGCGTCACAAACTTCTGCCGCCCGTTTCCCCACTCGCGCGTGCACAGACTGTGCATACGCACCGAGCTCAATCATCGGCTGAAACACAAGAATCTTTTTGCCTTTGGTCGTTGCCAAATAATCAAGCGCTGCCATTGCTGCATCAGGATTGTTATTAAATGTGTCATCAATAAATGTAGAGCCATTGATTCCTTCGATTGGCTTCATCATGCGGTCGATCGGAGTAATTTTCTCCACTGTTTTTGCGGCATCTGCAAGACTCATCCCGGCGGCGACAGCAGTTGTTATTGCCAATGAAATATTATGCGCCTGATGAATTCCTACAACAGGAGCATATACGCGGATGGAGTTTAGACGAAACGATATTCCCTCTGGTTTTTGCACGATGCTGGTGATTTGTACCTCTCGCACGTCGAGTTTATCTTTTTTTGCCCAACCAATCATCGTTTTTACATACGCATTATCATTGTTCATAACCGCGATCCGTTTTCCGGTAAGCCCAGCAAGTAACTCATATTTTGCTTTCATGGTGTTTTCAATCGTACCAAACAAATCCTGATGTTGTTCATTAATTGCGGTGATAATTCCGATCTGTGGCCGAACCATCCGCACCATTTCGGCAATTTCTCCCCGCTTATACGCACCCATTTCAACAACAAAAATCTCGTGTTCCGATTGCAGTTTTCGTAAAATAACTTCTGCTATCCCGATTAAAGAATTCTGGCTTTTTTCGGTTTTGAGTGCGTTAAATTTTGAGGAAAGAATCGTTGCAAGATACTCCTTTGTTGACGTTTTTCCGTAACTTCCCGTAATTCCGATAACAAAAAGATTCTTGTGCGCTCTTATTTTTTCCGTGGCTTTACCAATTATCCACTGATGATAGAAATACTGAGGAATACTCACGATGAATACAAACAATCCTATTAACGGAAACGAAAGAAGGTCCAGGATAAAAAGTCTCCACAAAGGATGAAATGGGAGTGCGAAATAAATGAGCAATTCACTTATGAACGTCATAATACAAAACAAAATGGTTTTCGGAGAAATTTTGAGGCCTCTGTACGGAAGAAAATATAGTTTTTTCCCTTGATCGGTCCGCAAATGAATACGCATCCGGTCAAATCTCCATTCCTTGACCCACCAAAGCTGGATAAATGCTACGATGTTATGAATGATGCGAAAGATCCATGCAACGCCTAGGACTGTGATCAAAAAAATCATAACGATTCCAGAAATCTTTGTACATACGGTACGAATCGTTGAGGCTCTTTGAAAGGCACACCATGATCGGCGTCGGCAATGATCACGAGTTCGGATCTCTCGATTACCCTATGCATTCGTTCGGCAATAGACGGTGGAACGATAATATCAAGCTCTCCCCATAAAAGAAGCGTCGGAATTGATATGCTTTCCATGCTGTGTACAAGATCTTCCCCAACGATATGCTTAAACGTTTCTCGCATCGCCCCTTCTGCACGAAAAAATTCTTTCGCGCCAACCACATAATAATACCACCGGCGGACCTGATCCTGAAAAAGCGATAACGGCGGAATTGAAAAGAGCAAATTACCGATTTTTGCTAGTGCGATGAATACCATTAGTCTTTTCTTGGGAATAGGCGTAAAACCCGGAGTTCCGGTCAAAATAAGTGCTCGAACACTATTTGGATACAACTGATTAAATCTGAGCGCTACTCGCCCGCCAAAAGAGTGCCCCACAAGTATAGGATTAGAAATTTTATTGGATTTGAAAAAACTAAATAAAAACGATGCATAGTCGGAAAGCGTCAGGGGATTTTTGGGTATTTGAGATTTTCCGAATCCGGGTAAATCTGGAGCATATGTTTTGTACCCCAAGCGCTCAAACTCAGCGGCTAACGGAGCAAATCGTTCGGCCGATAATCCCCATCCGTGAAGGATAACCAGAGGTGCTTTTTTCATGAAGATAGTTTCTTTTTATAGGAATCACGCGACAGCTCCCGAACACGTTTTGTATTTTTGGCAATCGTCATATCCGATGTACCGCTGACAAAACTTTGCTCGGGAATGTCGGTCGATACAGTAATTCCCGCGCCGACAAAAGAATCTGCGCCGATTTTTACTCCCGGCATGATACTTGCGTTGACGCCTATTCGCACGAAACTCCCGATCATCGCCCCCAACTTCGAACGCCCGGTACCTAACTTTTTTCCGCCAACGACTGACGAAATCTCCCCTTCATCAAGCCGAAGATTAGCTAGCACCGATCCGGATCCCATGCTGACATTCTCTTCGAGCACACTGTCACCGACGTAATTGCTATGAAACCAGCAATTGTCCCCTATATAACTTCTCGTAATGTCGCTGTTAAATCCTATGACACAACCACCTCCTATATGACTTTCCCGAATCATACTGTTGTTGCCGATAGGACCGACTATTTTGGTATTATCAAAAATTTTGACATTATCTTCGATATGTATCGGACCGTCCAGTATTGCAGACGGGGCGACGTGAATATTTTTCCCCCGATACTCTTTTGCCATCCGTGTTAAAAAATACGTACTCATGTCGAGAAGGTGCCAAGGGTATTTGAGCGGCAGCCAAATATCTTCATAGGATATGAATTGAAACGGTGATTTTTTTAACAACGTATCGAGCGCACGTTCATAGACATCATCCTGCTCACTGGTCTGGCGCGCGAGGATGTCAAAAAAATCCGCGGGCTTGTCTACATAGTGAAAAACTAAATTAACTAGGTCGCTGGGTTGGTTGCCATCCCCAGGTTTTTCTACAATTCCGGTAACCCGATCGCCATGTGTCTCGAGGTAGCCAAGATCAAAGTACCGATCAACTTTCTTCCCTACGAGAAATGACACACCCGTATCTACATTCGATGCAAGCTCGTTGTACAGATCGGGACTAACGACATCTTCTGCGTTGACAACAAGCATCGGCGCGTTCCCGATATGCTCCCGAACCCGCAATAGGGCATCTCCCATACCCACCGCTTCCTGCTGAATGACGGTATGAATCTCCATATCCGGTACCACCAGGTCCATATAGAATTGGACATCGGCGGGATTAATGACGAGAATGACCTTGCGGAACCCGGCTCGGGCAAATCGTTCCAGATTGTGGACGATGAGAGGTTTACCAAAAAACCGTATGAGTGCCTTATTGGTCTCAAAAGGCCAAAAGCGCTTCCCGCGACCGGCCGCCAGTATTACAACGTACACTGTATCCATACTTATTCCTTTACCCGCTCGATATGAGCGCCCACGCTACGCAACCTCTCTTCTATTTTCTCATATCCGCGGTCGATCTGCTCGATACCACTAATTGAACTTTGTCCCTGGGCAGCAAGAGCTGCTAAAACGAGGGTTGCTCCGGCACGCAAATCGTCGATATCCAAAATCGCATTATGAAGCTTGGTCGGTCCCATTATACGGATTGCCTGATGGGAATCCTCTGCCCTATCGCCTAAATTAAAATTGTAAAAAAACGCAGGATTTGCGACTTGAGGATCAAAATGTTCTATGGCCGCTCCTATTTTGATAAGTTCCTTGACGTAAGAAAATCTACTTTCAAATACGGTCTCGTGAATCGTCGAAACTCCGTTTGCTTGAGTCATAAGCACTGCCCACGGCGCCTGCCAGTCTGTCATAAACCCGGGATGTGGTACCGTGACAATATCAGTTGGTAGTATTTTTTTCGGAGCGAAATATCGCGTCTTTGCGCCGCTGATCTTTTCATATCCTCCACCAGCCCGATCAAGCGCGTCAAAAAAAGCGCGAAGGTGTTGTTGTTGAGAATGAACAACCGTTATGTCTCCGCCGGTCATCATTGCCGAAATGGCGAAGGTCACTTCTTCATTGCGGTCAGGCATTATTGAGTACTCCGTTCCATGAAGCCTTGATACCCCCTCGATGGTAATTTCACGATGAGCCGTGCGCTTTATCCGAGCGCCCATGCTAACCAGACAAGCGATAAGATCATCAATTTCCACTTCTTCTGCCGCATTTTTGAGAACTGTTGTTCCGCGAGCAAGAACAGCCGCTAAGATAAGTGTTTCGGTGCCTGTATGCGTATTTTTTTCGAACGTATACGTAATACCATGAAGACTCTGGGCACGTGCGTGGAAAAATCCGTCTTCTGATACATACGTTATCGTTGCACCCATCTGCTGTAATCCCCCGATATGGCGATCTATGGGCCGCGCGCCAATCCGACACCCACCGGGGTTGGGAACTGTAGCAATTCCAACTCTTGCAAGAAGCGGCCCCAGAACCATCGACGATGTCCGGAGTCTCGCACCGACCTCGAGCGGTACAGCAGAACTTTTGATCGGGCCGTGTTTTATCCGAACTGTTGATCCTTGGCGATTGACCGTAACACCCAGACTCTTGAGTACATCAAACATCGCGCTAACGTCCGATATTCGGGGAACATTATGGAGAATTAATTCATCATCAGTCAGTAAACTCGCCACACAAATCTTGAGTGCGACATTCTTTGCTCCTCCTAACATTATGGAACCTTTAAGGGGTGTACCTCCGGTAATAACAAATTTTTCCATATTAAAATTCTCCCACGCGCACAATTTCTTCCGTGAGGGTTACGCCAAACTGTTCTTTTACTTTTTTTCTCGCCTGTTCAATTAAATATACAACATCGCTAGCGTTCGCTTTCGCTCGATTTATGATAAAGTTCGCGTGTACGGGCGAAATCTGCGCGTCTCCATGAGATAGCCCCTTCAAGCCTGCGTGGTCAACTAAGTACCCGGCAGAGGTCGTTTGATTAGGCGTGGGGACACGCAGAGCATCAGCCTTGCTTACATTTCGAAACGTACACCCCGGGCTTTTAATTCCCTGCGGCTGCGTCTCGTGCCGATAGACCATCGACTGGTTTGCTACATTCCACAACTCTTTTTTGTTTCCTTGCTTGAGACGGAACACGACCGAAAGGACAATGTCTCCGTTCGTTTGGAGACTACTTTGATCATATCCAAAATTGAAATATGACTGTGATACGACTTTTACTTCATTTTTAACCGTAATTATTGTTGCCTGATATACACAGTCACCCACATACCCTACCGGGTGGGTCCACTTTGAATTCATGTACATTGCTCCCCCCACAGTACCGGGAAGTCCCAATTGCGCCTCTAAACCAGCTAATCCTTCCTCTATGGTAAAGCGCACGAGTTTATTCATCTCCACTCCGCTATCAGCTTGGACAAATACCGTTCCTGCTTGCACCCCGCTCTTGTAGGCTCCCTTAACGCCTGCAATAACAATTTTCTCAGTGCTGTTTTTAACAACCAGACCTCGTATGCCTCCGTCTCCGACCAATATATTCGATCCGCCACCAAGAATAAACGCCGGTACATCAAGTTTCCGTGCCGATAGTATGAAACGAACAAGCTCCTCAGTTGTTTTGGCATCACAAAAGAGATCTGCCGGTCCACCGATTTTAAACGTTGTGTGGTGCGCCATCGGTTCGTTCTTTTTTACGCGTTCTCCAAGTATAGTTTTTAGTTTTTCCAAATTCATATTACTTCTTTTTCCCACTGGCCAATGTCTCCGGCTCCCATAAAAAATACGATATCGCCTGAGGTAAGTATGGAAAAAAGATACGTTTTGACATCGTGCTTCGTTGCTGCAAATTGCACGTTCTCATGATATTTTTTCGTTTCATGAGCGAGTGTCTCTCCTGTTATGCCCATCGTATCATGCTCCCTGGCTGACGCATAAATATCGGTAAGAATGATGACATCCCCATCACCAAACGAATGTGCAAATTCGTCCATGAGCGCTTTCGTTCGGGAATACGTATGGGGTTGAAATATAGCAATAATGCGATTTTTTGGGAATATGCCCCTGGCCGCGGCGAGTGTTGCCGCAATTTCAGCCGGATGATGGGCGTAGTCGTCATAAAACAAAATACCGTCTTTTTCTCCGATTTTTTCAAATCTGCGCTTGGCTCCACCAAAACCTTCCAGTGCCGCTCTTGCCTGTCCGTCGGAAACTCCGCTACGTTTGGCGGCGGCTATTGCGAGTCTCGCATTGAGCTGATTATGAACTCCGGGAACCAATAGCTTGACCGTGTCGGTATCCAAACTAAGGTCTCTTGTTGTAATAACGGTCTTTGACTGGCTGGCCAGTCTATCAAATGCTGCGGCAATTGAATCAAGATCGGGATACACATCAGGGTGATCAAGATCGATGTTGGTAATAACGAGGATTTCCGGCTTCTGCCAGAGAAATCTGGGTGTTTGGTCGTGACCGGGATCGGTCACATACTCATCGCCTTCGGCAACGAACCATTCTCCCCTTCCAAAATGCCCGGGGAGACCAAGTCCGGAAATCATTCCGCTTCCTATCGCATACGATGGGTCCAAACCGGCTTTCGCGAGAATCATGGCGATCATTGCGGTAACCGTTGTCTTTCCGTGACTGCCGGCGACGGTCTTCTTTGCTGCATGTTGTACTTCTTCATTGTCCCTTCCTCCATGCGCTCCGGTGTAAACAACCAAATCCGGTTTGTATTGGTCGATATGCTTCGGATCAAAACCTACATCGAAAGAAATTCCAGCGGTTGTGAGGACTTCATCGGACGGAAATTGCTCACCAACGTCAGTTCCTGTGACAATTTTTCCTGCCTCTTTTGCCCACACGGCCAGGCTCGCCATTGCAATCCCTTTAATACCAACAAAATGTATATTCTTTGCCTTTGTTATCATGTTCTAAAACATAGTAACACTAGTGCTTAAAGAACTCCTTAACTGCTTCCTGATCGCTCCAGGGATATTCCTTATTGCCCCGTGCGAGACTTTTTTCATGGCCTTTTCCAGTCAAAATAACTAAGTCGCCGGGTCTGGCAATGGAAAGCGCGAATTCAATAGCCTTTTTTCTATCCGGTATTTTATGAACTTTCTTTTCTTTTGGCATGCCGCTTGCGATCTGATTGATTATTTCGTCAACATCCTCAGTTCGGTAATCTTCTTCGGTCAAGATAATAATGTCTGCGTATCGAGCCGATGCAGTACCCATAAATGGCCGCTTGGAGTGATCACGAAGTGCCGCTGAACCAAATACGTGAATGAGTCGGTTTTTTGTGAAAGGCCTAACAGTACGCAGGACTTGCTCGATGGCATTTGGAGTGTGAGCAAAGTCGACAATTACCCCAAACGGTTTAGTTACTACAGTCTCTAGTCTTCCGGGCACTCCGGCATAATCAGCAATAGCTTTTTGAATGACAGCATCATCTACTCCCAGTTCTCTTGCTGCAGCAATCGCGGCTAGACAATTTTGCCTGTTAAACTCGCCGAGAAGCCTTGTTTGAAACTGGAATCGCAGCTTGTCATACGCTATGACTTTTTTCCCGGGCAGCTTGATTTTAGAAGCAATAGCGGTTTTTGATTGTTTGAGAAGCGAAAGCTTGGTCTTCGTATATGACTCCATCGTTCCATGCCAGTCGAGATGTTCGTGCGTGACATTGGTGAGTACCCCAACTGCAAACGGAATACCCCAGACGCGGTACTGTGACAATCCATGTGATGTGACTTCAAGCACCATGTGTGTGTCTCCGTGGTCGACTACTTCTCGAAGGTACTTCTGCAGCCACCACGCACGGGGATTGGTTACATGGAAGCCTGTATCGTAGCTTTTGCCGGCGATGACCGCGGCAACGGAGGTAATCATCGAGACATTCTTCCCGGCGGCTTTGAGGATCTCGTAGATAAGCGTGGTCGTCGTGGTTTTACCGTCGGTACCGGTTACACCGATGACGGTGAGACTCCTCCCCGGGAACCCAAACCAAATGTTTGCAACAATTGCCTCAAGTTCACTAGGATGGTCTGTC
>Ga0075659_114_pt1 | contig 7972 bp, 7 predicted proteins | sample RifGroA1_FD_68404 | JGI IMG/M metagenome (GOLD analysis project Ga0075659, IMG submission 68404) | Microgenomates (Gottesmanbacteria) bacterium GW2011_GWA1_47_8
CGGGTGCTCCAATCTCGTGGAGAAGTGGAAAGTAATGGCGGAACGTTCCTATTTTATACGACAGGAAACCCCAAAAAAGTATCGCGTGTAGCCGGTAACCTTATGGATAGAGTAATAGAATTTTCCAATGCAAACCTATAAAAACAAAAAAGTTGCCATTGTGGGTCTTTCGGTAGAAGGATTGGATTCGGTTGATTTTTTCCGCTCGGAAGACGCGATTGTTACCTGCTGTGATAGACGTATGAAAGAGGAGCTGGGCGATACCTATACACAACTGGCAAAACAGGACGTCACGTTCCATCTGGGAGACGAACATCTTTCGAATTTATCTGAATTTGATATTGTTGTACGAACACCGGGAATATTACTTGATACTCAAGAGCTGGGTAGATATAAAGGCATACTGACAAGTCAAACAAAATTATTTTTTGATCTGTGCCGACCCTCTATTATTGGTGTAACCGGTACAAAAGGAAAAGGAACGACAAGTAGTTTGATAGCCGAGATGCTTAGAAAATCGGGTAAAAAAGTATTTTTGGGAGGAAACGTCGGAACACCACTTCTTTCTAAAGTACGGGAAATGACTGACAAAGACATAGTAGTTTTAGAGCTTTCTTCATTCCAACTCGAAGATTTGACGAAAAGTCCGCATATCGCGGTGGTTTTACCGATCACGCAAGATCATTTAGCAAATATTGATCCCTTAGCGACTAACTATCATAAATCGCGGGAAGATTATGTCAAGGCAAAATTTTCAATCATAGCTTTCCAAACCAAAACAGATGTGATTATTGCTAATGCTGATAATGAAACGAGTGTATCCTTTGCGCAACATTCTGCCGGCAGGAAATATTTTGTCAGTCGGAAACAACAAACGAACGCATTTGTGGAAAATCATGAAGTATTTGTGAGCTGGCAGGAAAAAATAGAAAGGATTTGCGGGTTAGACGAAGTCATTTTGCGGGGAGAGCACAATTTAGAAAATATCGCTACGGCAAGTTTAGCCGCCCTCGTTTCCGGAGCATCACTTGAGTCGGTTAGAAACGCTGCGAAACAGTTTAAAGGTCTCCCGCACAGATTACAGTTTGTTGACACAGTCAATGGAGTTGCCTTTTATGACGACTCGTTTTCAACGGTTCCCGAAACGACGATTGCAGCGATAGCATCGTTTTTTGAGACAATCATTCTGATTGCGGGAGGGTCGGAGAAAGGATCCGACTTTAGCGACCTTGGAAAAATAATCGTAAACAGTTCGGTCAAAACATTGATCGTTATAGGAACTATGACAGATAGGATTGTAAAGGCAGCAGAGGACGCACATTTTTCCGGAGAGATCGTAACCGGGCTACGTACTATGGAAGAAGTTGTAAAAATCGTCTTTGCCCGTGCCCGGCCCGGTGATGTAGTGTTGTTGAGTCCAGCCTGTGCATCGTTTGATATGTTTCCCAATTACAAAGAGCGGGGAAAGCAATTTGCCTATGAAGTCTCGCGTCTCTGATCGACTGCTTCTTGTGATAGTGAGTGTCATTTGCGTTGTTGGTATTCTCATGGTGTATAACTCCTCCGTGGCCATTGCCCAGCGGGATTTTTCTGATCAATATTATTTTGCCAAAGAACAACTCAAGTGGCTTTTGGTGGGATCAATCGGACTTATAATTGCTGCTAAGATTGACTATACACGCTGGTATCAATGGTCGCTGCCACTGCTTCTGGGAACCATCGTACTGCTTCTTGCCGTGTTTGTTCCGGGTATCGGCGTGGGGGCACAGGGTGCTCATCGGTGGATCAATCTGGGTTTTACGACACTGCAGCCGGCGGAACTGGCGAAATTTTCCATTATTATTTATCTATCTGCGTGGCTTTCTAAACCGGAAAAGGGAAGATTTGGGGCATTTGCGCTTCTTATGGCGATGGTCGTGGGGCTTGTTGTCATCGAACCGGATTTAGGAACGGCAGTCGTCATTCTTGCCGTATCGGTGCTGATGTATTATTACTCAGGGGCGCCGATTGTACACTTCCTCGTTATGATTCCGGTTCTGGTCGCCGGCGGAGGAGTTCTCGCCATTGTCGCGCCGTATCGGTTTGCAAGACTCACCACATTTTTCAATCCCCAAGCCGATCCGCTGGGCGCTTCCTATCAAATTCGGCAGATATTGCTCGCATTAGGATCCGGTGGACTCTTTGGTGTGGGAATCGGAAAATCCCGGCAGAAGTACGAATACCTGCCTGAGGCAAATACGGATTCGATTTTTGCTATTATCGGAGAAGAGTTGGGGTTTGTCGGAAGCGTCGTTATTATCGGACTGCTGCTCATGCTGATCTGGCGCGGGTTTCGTATTGCCAAATACGCACCGGATTCTTTTGGCAGATTATTGGCACTGGGAATAGCAAGTTGGATTGCGGTGCAGGCAGGCATAAATCTATCTGCGATGGTTGCGCTCGTACCACTGACCGGAATCCCGCTTCCGTTTATTTCCTATGGAGGCTCAAGCCTTATCATTTTGTTGGTTTCTGTGGGAATACTGCTTAATATAAGCAAACACTCATAACATATGGCCAAAAGAAAAAAAATTCTCATGACCGGAGGACATATTACACCAGCTATTGCTGTTGCTGATGCACTGAAAAAAACGAATACTCAAATCGACATTGTTTTTGCGGGTCGGGATACGTCCATTGAAGGATCAAACAGTCAATCCGAAGAAGCACGTTTGGTTAACCAACGAGGGTTTAGATTTGTGAGTATCCAAGCGGGAAGAATAACACGGGCATTTACCTTGCTGACCGCAGTCGGAATATTTCGCATACCTTTTGGCTTTATTGCCGCGTTTGGGATTTGTCTCTCGGAGCGACCCGACGTCATTGTTTCTTTTGGAGGATATGTTGCCCTTCCGGTTGTGATAGCAGGATGGATGCTTGCAATTCCTTCGATCACACACGAACAGACGCTATCGCCGGGACTGGCAAACAGGATTATTGGATTATTTGCAAAAAAAATCTGTGTGAGTTTTCCCCAAACAGTCAAGGATTTTCCAAGCGATAAAACGGTTCTTACCGGACTTCCCCTTCGGGAGAGTATGTTTCATCCTCCCAAAAATTCACCCTTTCCTCTTGGGAACAAGCCATTGATAATAGTGACCGGCGGAAGTACCGGAGCGGTGACACTCAATCGTCTGGTATTTCCTATAGTAGAAAATCTGACCACATACTATAGTATCATTCATCAGACTGGTAGATTGGATCTTCAAAACGCTCCAGATGTACCCAACTATTTTGCGACTGCGTATCTGGATGAACCAGCGTATGCCTGGGCGATTGGTCACGCGGACTTGGTCGTCGGCCGATCCGGTGCAAATACCGTCGGTGAAGTCGCTGTGCTTGGGAAAGTTGCATTGTTCGTGCCGCTTCCATGGTCCGGAGGGAATGAACAGTATGAAAACGCACGGTATTTAGAAACTGTTGGTACAAGCCAGGTACTCAATCAAAAAAATCTCACCCCAGGGAAATTATTAGGTGCAATAGAGGGAATTTTTCGGGATAAACAGACATACGATAAAAAAGCGGTCGAAATTTCCCGTGAGTTTCCCCGGGACGGAGCTGTCCGCGTAGCAGATCAAGTCATGGCAATTCTTTCCCATGCATAACAAAGCTTTTTTTCGACGATTCGGATCACTCATTATTCTGTTGGTTTTTATCATCATAACGAGCATAGGTATCTATTTTGGGAGTGACTATCTGTTCGCCTTGGAAAATATCGAAGTTGCCCCAGATACGCTCCAAGTCACCGTTAACGAGGATAAAATGCCAAAAAATCTGCTTTTTTTTCCCGCCGGCAAAGTTAGGGAAGATATTCTTCGTGATAACCCGATTCTGGCTTCACTCCAATTGAAAAAGAAATTTCCTCATACGCTTGTCATCATCGCGAAACGCCGGGAACCCATCGCGATCATTCGTTTAGAATCTATTGTCGGTTTGATTGACCGGGAAGGATATATCGTGGGAATTGACGATGGGACCGCCTTCTTGCCGAGAATAGCTCTTGAGCCTTTCCCGGTAGCAGTGGGTCAGCACGTGATCGACCAATCCGTTCGGGCAGCGCTTACCTTGATTGCCGCCTTACCGCAAGAGTATACAGTGCAACAGATAACAAGATTTGATAGACTGTCCATTATGGGAGAACTTGGAGAAATAAACATAATAATTCCTCAAGATATTGACCCTGATAATTTTTCGAGTACTTTACAAACAATTCTGTCCGGATTTAGAATAAAAGGAAGCATGCCCACTCGGATTGACCTCCGATTTGATAAACCTATTATCCAATTCTAAAATATCTTACTATGGCCCGTGATCAAACAACAGCAGCCATTGATGTTGGGACATCAAAGATAACGACCCTTATCGCGTCGATCACAGAAGAGGGAGATGCAAATGTTGTCGGCGTGGCAACGGTACCGTCGCGGGGGCTTCGAAAAGGACAGGTGGTCAACATAGAGGAAGCCACGGCCGCCATTTCCGGTTCTGTTGATGCAGCGGAACGAATGGCAGGCTCTTCTATTGCCCGCGCATACGTGTCTATCGGCGGAAATCATGTCGCCTCTATAAACTCTCACGGTGTGGTAGCCGTGGCTGAACCGGAGAAAGAAATTACCCAAAATGATGTACGCCGGGTCATTGACGCGGCAAAGGCAGTGCAGTTGCCACAATCGAGAGAGATTCTTCATATACTTCCCCGCGGATATATCGTGGACGGACAGGAGGGCGTGGTGGATCCTGCCGGTATGACGGGCGTTCGCCTTGAGGTGGATACGCATTTAGTGACGGGAGGAGCGACAGCCATTCGGAATTTAGCTAAATGTGTTGAAGAGTTGGGAATTGAGGTAGCAGGGATGGTGTTTGGAGGACTTGCAAGCGCTCATGCGACCATTACCGATACCGAAAAAGAATTAGGCGTTGTTCTCGTTGATATCGGTGGTGGAACAACGGATGTGGCTATTTTCGTCGAAGGTGCCCTTTCGTACTCATCCGTCATTCCCATTGGAGCCATAAACATTTCCAAAGATCTCGCTGCCGGACTTCGGGTGTCGCTCGAAAGCGCCGAGAAAATAAAATTGCTATTAGGAACGCAGCCGAAAACGCCAGCGATTGCCGAACATAGGGATGGGGTCAAGCAAAAAAAAGCCGGAGAGGATGATGAAATAGACGTTTCGGGACTCGGACTCGTTGAGGAAATGCGTTCGATTTCCCGTCGAACATTGGTCGAAGGCATCATCAAGCCGCGCTTGAACGAAATATTCACGATGGTAGGACTTGAAGTAAAGCGAAGTGGGTTTGGCGGGATGATGCCCTCGGGTGTCGTGATTACCGGTGGCGGTGCACTCACCGTCGGGGCCACCGAGGCGGCGCGACGAAATTTAGCAATGTCAGTTCATATCGGGACACCCTTGCGGATTCGTGGACTCATTGATGAGATCATGACGCCAGCCTATGCATCTAGTGTGGGACTTCTGTTGTATGGAGCAAGTCAGCGGCGGGGAGAGGTCGGTGCGGGTGCCATTTCGCGCGGCGCATCGCGGATTCAAATGAAAGGGATTGCGGGACGGGTCATTGATCTTATTAAATCTTTTCTGCCCTAATTTGTTTTTCCATGTTAATAAAACCAGATATCGCGCGATTTGCAAAGATTAAAGTCATAGGTATTGGCGGAGGGGGCGGCAACGCCATCAACTCCATGATGAGTGTTAATCAGATAAACGGCGTGGATTTTTTGGGTGTCAATACCGACGCGCAGGCGTTATTTCTCTGTCAGTCCCAAACCAAAATTCAAATCGGGGAAAATCTCACACGAGGATTGGGCGCCGGAGGAAATCCGGAGATCGGCAAACAAGCCGCGGAAGAGTCCCGCGAGAAGCTCAAGGAACACCTGCATGACACCGACATGGTCTTCTTGACGTGTGGTGAAGGCGGAGGAACCGGGACCGGAGCCACACCGATTATTGCCCAGATAGCCAAAGATTTGGGTGCTCTGACGGTGGCAGTTGTCACTAAGCCGTTTCAATTCGAAGGAACCCGGCGGATGGTGCAAGCTGAAGAGGGAATCGAAAATCTCAAAGACAAAGTCGATACGCTTATTGTCATTCCAAACCAGCGCATCATGGATGTCATCGACAAAAAGATGACGCTTTTGGAAGCCTTCCGGGTTGCTGATTCCGTGTTGGGACAGGGAGTTCAGGGAATTTCCGATCTTATTACCATGCCCGGACTTATAAACGTTGATTTTGCCGACGTGCGCGCAATCATGACGGGCGCCGACCGCTATTGGAAATGTCGATTGATGGGGCTAAAGGAGTCCTTTTCAATATTACCGGTGGACCGGATTTGACTATGGCCGAAGTTGATGAGGCGGCTAAACAAATTGCCGCAGCCGTTGATCCCGATGCCAATATTATCTTCGGAGCTACCATTGATGAACATCTGGTTGATCAGGTAAAAATTTCCGTGATTGCCACCGGTTTTGACGAAACAAAACGGCGACTTCGCGAGATGACCGGAAGACCCGCGGGTTACGGCGTTCGCCCCACGATGCCACAACCAGCGGCGCCTAGCGATCAGCCGATGCAACCACCACAACCCCAACAAACACCAATTGATGATCAGCTTCCCCCCGAAGAAGACGAATTCGACATACCAGCATTTTTGAGGCAGAGGAGTTGACCGTGTATTAATGTATTAATACATTAATACAAAAATATTTTCGATTATTGACTCAGCATGAAAGAGTTGTTATAATTCCTTTAGAAATGCGTTTGATCCCGGCAATCACCGGGAGAGTCCTTTGATAAACTCAGGACGCGCAGAAGGAAGAAATAGCAGTAGACCCTTTCGGGTAAGCCCGTAATAGCAGTAAATGAGAAGCAAAGAAGGTGGTACCACGGTGAGAGCCGTCCTTTGATAGAATAATCAGGGACGGATTTTTTATGAAAAAAAATCAGTTTGAACCGGTCAATACGCAGGTAAATTTTCCCGAACTCGAGGAGTGGGTACTTAAGTATTGGAAAGAGCACAAAATTTTTGAAAAGTCTATTGAATCCCGTTCGAAGGATAAAACCTGGACGTTTCTTGATGGTCCGCCCTTTATCACCGGCCTTCCCCACTACGGCAGTTTACTCTCAAGCATCCCCAAAGACGTATTTCCCAGGTTTTGGACCATGAAAGGCTATCGCGTCCGTCGCGTGTGGGGATGGGATTGCCATGGCTTGCCGGCAGAAAACAAGGTTGAAAAAAAACTCAAGATTAAGCGAAAAAAAGACATTGAAGAAAAAATCGGGGTAAAAACGTTTATCGACGAATGCAAGCTCTATGTCAAAGACGTTTCCGGTGAGTGGGAGTGGTACGTGGATCACATCGCCCGCTGGGTGGACTTTAAAAATGCATATAAAACCATGGATAAACCCTATATGGAAACAGTTATGTGGATTTTTAAGCAGATGTATGACAAAGGACACATATACAAAGGACTGCGTGTCTCTCTCTATTGCCCTCACTGTTCAACACCGATTTCCAATTTTGAAGTCGCAATGGATGCGGATAACTACAAATCTATTTCTGAGCCAACGGCGGTCTATAAATACAAATTGGAACCGAGCACCTTTCTCCTGGCTTGGTCCACAACGCCATGGAATAAGGTTGCAACGACTGCCCTAGCCGTAAATCCCAAACTGGATTACGTTAAAGTAAAACAAGGTGATACATACTATATTCTTGCCAAAACAACAACAAAAATGCTCAAAGATGAGTATGAAATCGTTGAAGAACTGAAGGGAAAAGAATTAGTTGGAAAGAAATTCGTGCCGCATTATGATTACTATTTGATTGAAAAAGAAAAAAAAGCATTCGTGGTCGTCCCGGGTGATTTTGTAACAGCAGATGAAGGTACGGGAATAGTTACTATTGCTGCATACGGAGAAGAAGA
>Ga0075659_117_pt1 | contig 7770 bp, 8 predicted proteins | sample RifGroA1_FD_68404 | JGI IMG/M metagenome (GOLD analysis project Ga0075659, IMG submission 68404) | Microgenomates (Gottesmanbacteria) bacterium GW2011_GWA1_47_8
CATTATCCATTCCCAAATTATTCAAATACTCGACCGCCGTTCCTAAACCAACAATGCCGGCAATGTTCGGTGTCCCAGCTTCAAATTTAAAGGGTAGTTCGTTCCAGCTGGATTTATCCCAGTTAACTTCGCTGATCATGTCGCCGCCATAGAGGAACGGTGGCATTTTTTTTAGAAGCTCCGTTTTGCCCCAAAAAACGCCAACACCGGTTGGTCCCAGCATTTTATGGCCGGAAAACACGGCCGCATCAACGCCTAATTTGGCCAAGTTAACCGGAAAATGGGGTACTGATTGGCTGGCATCCAAAATTACCAGTGGTTTTAAGTGTTTCTTTTTAAGCGCGTCGAGAATCACTTTCGGATCAATAATCGTTCCCAGGACATTACTGGCATGCGTGACCGCTACCAGTTTGACCCGGTCGTCCAGAAGTTGGTCAAGAGCGCCAATTTTCAGGTTTCCCTTTTGGGTTATTGGTGCATCAGCCTTAAGAATTAACTCACCCGTTTTATCAAACGCCACCACGCGTAATTCCAAATTTTTTTTGGCCGCCAACACTTGCCAGGGAACCAAGTTAGCATGATGTTCCAGACCGCTGACAACAACTGCGTCCCCTGAAGTTAAATTTTCTTCTGCCCAGGTGTACATCAACAAATTAGTCCCCTCGGTCGCATTGCGGGTAAAAATAATTTCCTCAGCCCGGACTTTGACAAATTTGGCAATACTTGCCCGGGCATCATCAACCAGTTCGGTGGCTTCCTGACTTAAGGTATGGATACCCCGATGGATATTGGCGTTGTGGTTAGAGTAGTAGTCGACAACGGCGTCAATCACCGACTGCGGCTTTTGACTGGTGGCCGCATTGTCCAAATATACCAGCGGTTGACCATTTATTTGGCGCTTGAGAATGGGGAAATCCCGGCGCACATAAGCTGGATTAAACATATTTAAATTATAGCTTTAAGAAACCTTCAACAATCAAACCTTCCGCCCTTTTTTTGTCCAAACCCCGCGATTCCAGATAAAATAATTGCTCCTCGTCGATTTGTCCGACCGTGGCGGCATGGCTGGCTTTAACGTTGTTGGCTTCGATCTCCAGTTGGGGTTCAGCCGTGGCCTGGCTTTTTTCGTCCAGAATTAAAACCCGCATATCCAGAAAATCCTCGACCCCTTGTGCTTTTTTATCGATTATTATTTTTCCGATCACTGTCACTCTGGCGCCGTTCTGGGCAATTCCCCGGATCCTGACGCGACCAATGGTATTGCCAACTTTATGATCCACCAGTACACTTAAGACATAATCCCCTTCGGTCTGACCTTTGATAACCGCTTGTAATTCTTTTTCTTCGCCTGCTTTGGTGATATATTTCTCTTCCCCGGTTTAGTAATCAAGACTTTTTGAATTTTCATTTAACCCACACTCCCTTCCATTTCCAGTTCCACTAATCGGTTCATTTCCACGGCGTACTCCAAGGGAATCTGTTTCATTACCGGTTCCAGAAAACCGTTGACAATCATTGCTTCAGCGGCGTGTTCTTCTAGTCCCCGGCTCATTAAATAAAACAATTGCTCCTCGCCAATTTTACTCACCGTCGCTTCATGTTCCAAGATCACCTGGTTTTCCAAAATTCGATTGGTTGGATAAGTGTCGGAGCGGCTATGTTCATCCAGAATCAAGGCATCGCAAACAACTTTAGAACGCGAGTGATGTGCCCCTTTATTGATTTGCACCAAACCGCGGTAGGAGGCGCGACCGCCGGCTTTGCTGATGGATTTGCTGATAATCTGGCTGGTGGTCTCGGGCGCCAGATGAATCATTTTAGCCCCGGCGTCTTGGTGCTGGCCTGCTCCGGCCATAGCAATCGATAGTGTTTCCCCCCGAGCTTTGCGGCCAACCAAGAAACAGGATGGGTACTTCATTGTCAGTTTGCTTCCCAGGTTGCCGTCAATCCATCGCATTTGGCCTTCTTCTTCGACTCTTGCCCGTTTGGTGACCAAGTTATAAACGTTACGGTACCAGTTTTGCACCGTGGTGTACTGGACCTGTGCTCCGGGTTTGATAATTATCTCAACCACGGCCGAGTGGAGCGAACCGGAGGAGTACGCCGGGGCACTGCAACCCTCAACATAATGAACTTTACTGCCTGCTTCAGCCACAATTAAAGTTCGCTCAAATTGTCCGGCATTTTGTGAATTAATCCTAAAATACGCCTGTAGCGGCAAACCCACTTCGACGCCTGGGGGGACATAAACAAACGACCCGCCGGACCAAACAGCACTATTAAGGGCCGCTAGTTTATTGTCACCCATCGGGACAATGGTGCCGAAGTATTGTTTGACAATCTCTGGATACTCTCTTAATCCCTCGTCCATCGACAGGAAAACCACGCCTTTTTGGGCAAGCGCTGCCTTGAGGGAGCCGTAAATTTTTTCACTATCAAACTGCCCGGTTACTCCTGCCAGCATTTTTTTTTCGGCCTGAGGAACACCAATTTTTTCAAAGGTTTGTTTGATTTCTTTGGGGACGTCCTCCCAGCTTCGGGCTGATTTAACCGCTGGCTTGAGATAGTAGTGAATATCGTCAAATTTTATTTCACCGATATTTCCACCCCAAAGTGGCATCCCCATGGATAGATATCGCACTAGCGCTTGCAACCGATATCCAAGCATCCACTTGGGTTCATTTTTTTGAGACGAAAGCTCCCGGACCACCCCCTCGGTCAAACCCTTAGCCGCCTTGTAGGCATAGGCAATTCTGTCGGCGTGTCCCAAGGCATAGGTTTCCCCCAGCTTGTCGACATCAGACGTAACTTTTGTGCTTTTAGCCGCAAACCTAGTCATAAATTTTGTAGCCGTGCTGTTCCAATCTTTTCACCAACTCCATCCCCCCCTGATCAACCAGCTTTCCATCCTTAAGTACCAGCACCCGGTCAGGTTTAAGATAATTTAGTAACCGTTGATAATGAGTAATCACCAGCACGGCCATCTTTTGCCTTTTGGCTGCGTCCTTGGCGTTCGCCGCGACGGTCTTGAGCGCATCGATATCCAAACCCGAATCGTCGAGTATGGCTACTTGTGGTTCCAGAAGCCGAAGCTGAAGAATTTCCATTTTCTTTTTCTCGCCTCCGGAGAAGCCTTCGTTTAAATCGCGGGTTAATAATTCCGGCTTTATGCCTAAAGCTCTTGCCTCGCGTTCAACTTTTTGCTTTAACCCGAGGGCCGTAAATTTCAAACCACGAGCGCGCAGAGCGGCCAACAACATCTGTCGGACATTGACACCGGTAATCCCCACCGGATACTGAAATGCCAGAAACATCCCTGCCTGGGCACGCGCATCGGGGCTGAGTGACAATAAATTTTTTCGACCCAAAGAGGCTTTCCCTTTCACCACCTGATACGCAGGGTGGCCCATTATCGTGTTGGCCAAACTGCTTTTACCCGAACCGTTTGGCCCCATCAGGGCAACAATTTCCCCTGGTTTAATGGAAAAACTGACATCAGACAAAACCGTCCTGCCGGCAACAGAAACAGTCAGATTAGCCAAACGCAGGCTGCTCATTTGAGCAAATCAGCCAGGGTGTAGCCCCTAAACATTTTTTCCAATTGATTGGTGAGCCGGATCATAAACCGCCGGTGCAAACACTCGGTCTCTGACCGGCACATCCCCGGTTGGCGCAGACACAACATTGGTTGAATCTTGCCTTCAACTACTTCCAAAATATCTAGCAAGTTGATATTTTCCGGTTCATCCAATAAATAGTAGCCACCGGTTCGGCCTTCTTTGGCACCGATTATTTTAGCCCTGACTAGCCGCTTGCAAATCTGGGAGGCAAACGCCCGAGGCAAATAATGCTTTTCAGCCATCGCGGCGAGGGAGATGATTCTCCCCTTTCCCGCTTGGGCTAAGGCCGTTAAGATCACCAGGCCGTAATCGGCCTGACGGGTCAATTGAAATGCTGACATACTCCGGGTATTTTAATCCCAGTAACTTATAAGAGCAAGCTAATGGGTATTCATGGCAAAATTTCCCGAACTGGTAATCCAGCGCAGAGGTGAAGGATTCAGAGCCTGAAGCTGTCGGGTGTCGTTAGCGCCGCGAAAAACAAGCGCTAGGATCGCATCCTCGATTAGCAAATGGAGATTGTAGGTTAAGGTGGGATAAACGAACTTGACATATGTCATCCGAGCTTCAGTGGTCTCCCCTTCGACAAACGCCGGAATATCAAAAGGCAAAAGCTTGCCGTCAAGGTATTTTGTTCTGGCCGAAGCCTCACCGCCATAGGGTTTAAACAAGTGACCATGAGCGTCAGCGCAAAATAGCGCTCCGCCCGGAGACTCAATTGTTCCGCCGGCAACTACCCGGGAAACACTAATTCCCGATGCCCCCAAAAGCAAACTTACGGCAATGTGATCCGAAGCGCCGCCTTCAGCAATAACCGGTATCTTAATTTGCCCGCGCAAACGCCAAACTAATTCCGGCCAGTCAACGGCCGAACAGCTGCGAATGCCGGTTATGCAACGGCCACCACCGCCGATACCTACAAATAAACCGTCCGCTCCTGCCGCCTCTAGTTTTTGGGCTTGCTCAACCTCTACTACCTGGCCGGCGAAAATTTCCACCGACTGGCCAAACTTTTTTCGCAGCGCCACTACTGTTTCCCCTGGGCCTGTTCCGGGTTCGGGCGAGTACACGCGGAAACAGCGCACCCCCACTTCATATAACGCACTTGCCCGCTCCACGGCTTTTTCGGGTGCTGCTTCTACTGTCCCCATGACATTATTTCTCCACGCCCGTTTAATCCAAGTCGCATCGCTCCGGTTAGGAAGAATCTCTTTGGCCAAACGTTTTAGCCAAACAAAGGTCTCTTTGGCAACTTCCGCCTGACGCGAGATATCTGACAAGACGCCATTACGGGGAATTCCGGCCAAACACTGGCTGGCAGCCATAGTGGCGATTGCTGCAGCGGAATTCCAGACATCGGGCGAGGAAGAACCAACAAAAATATGGCGCCCTTGACGACCAAGCTTTACGAATGGGCCTTGGGCAAAACGGTCGGTGCGGCTAATCCGAGCCTTACTGGCGCCAATTACTACTGCACCAAGATCGCCAACCGCTAACGACATCCCCGCTTTTTGGGCAAACTCAATTGCCTTATTAGCCACGGCTGAAGGCGCAGTGAATTTCTGTCGGCTGACTTGCTGTAAATATGAAGTCCTATAGGGATGGTTAAACAACTCCAGAAAAAATCGGCGCAAACGCAAGGTTTTGACAATCGTTTCCTGCGGCAAAAGTTGCAGAGACTGGTAGTTGAGATAGTCATAAGGCGTGACTAACAAGCCCTGACTTGGATAAACGTGGGAATTCTCTTTGCTTTGCTCATACCAAGGCGCCAAGTATGCTGCCAGGTTACTTTCTTGTTTTTTCAAGGCGCTTTTAATCCTTTTCTTACCCCGATCGGGCTGCCGTAGTTGTTCAAAATCTAAACGCAGTTCATCACGATTACGAGTTCTCACCCGTTTACTATACTATCTAAAGTGAGAAATTTAATCTTTGCCACCAGCAATAAAGATAAGCTGGCTGAAGCCGAGGTTATCTTGGATGTAAAACTAAAATCGACGAGTTTGGAAATTGAAGAGATTCAGTCGCTGGACGTTGTTAAAGTCGCCAAAGCTAAAGCGCTGGCCTATTTTGAAGCTTTTGGCCAGCCCGTTTTTGTTGAAGATGTATCACTGGAATTTTCCGGCCTGAATGGCCTTCCCGGAACCTATATCAAAGATTTTTCAACGGCTTTGGGGAATGAAGGCCTGTGTAAACTTGCCCGGGGGCTAAAAAATCGTCAGGCACTGGCCCGGACGGCTTTGGTCTTGATCGACAACCGCAAAAAAGTCCACACATTTATCGGCCAAGTTAAAGGCTGCATCAGCCGCAACCCGAACGGTGAAGGTTTTGGCTGGGATCCGATTTTTATTCCTCAAGGCAGCCGCAAGACTTTCGGTCAAATGAGTCTGGCTGAAAAAAACAAGTACTCGATGCGACGGCGGGCATTGGGCAAACTTCAACGCTATTTGATCGGCCATTCTTGGTAATTTCCGACACTAGAGGTATAATTTGCCAACCGCAAATTGAAAAAGAGGTCCAAAATGGCGCTGTATCAGCAATTGTCTAGTTTTGAAGGCGGTCATCTAGTAAATTGTGAACTGGGCCTGGGTTGGATGATCTTCATCGGCCGGTTGGTTAAGGTGGCATTTACCGACAAAAATATCAACATTGAGGTAGATGACGTGCAGATTTTTGACTTAGGCGGTCAATTCCTGGGGACTAAACCGAACTACACTTTGGACTGGGTCGTCCACAGCGAAATCCGTCCCATCGCTCCGCTGGATGTTAATGGCCGGCTGTCATTCTTTCTCCCCTTCATCAATGCCAGCGTCATCATCTACCCTGTCGACCAAGGCCGCCCATCAATCGCCCTGGCGATGGCCCACCTCAAGGACAAACGTTACTTCTAACCTGAATTCCCCGTCTCAAGCGGGGATTCTTCTTTTTTTTAAAATTCAAAAATTAGAATAATCCCATCTGCGCCACCGGTGTTTGAGACAGGTAATCAAAATTAAGTTCAACTTCCTTAGGCTGATTCCAGCGATCCATAAACAGCAGCCGTTTATTTTTCAGGGCAAAGTCATAAATATCCCGGGTGACCAAAACATCCATTTCGCAATACCGCTTCAGGTTGGCCAAGCTGGCTTTGTCCCCCCGATTCCACCAATCTACAGCCGCCAGACCATCCGCCAATTTGGTTTTTCCTAAAGTTTGCTTGGCCAGCGCATCTAAACTTATCCGATGACCCAAAACATTTTTAATTTTTTCCAGAATGTCAAAATGGGCCAGTTTGGTAAAGTCCCGATGGTAATGGGGGGCCAAGACAGGCACATCGAATTTTAGTGAATTAAAGCCGATTATCCTATCGGCCCCTTCAAATAAAGGCCACATTTGGGAAAAATCCGCTTCCCAAAAACTGCGCATTTCTCCCTCGTTTTCGGATAAATTTTGCTCCAGTTTGCGCCGATAAAGCGAAACAATCGAAACACCCAAATCGGGCAGATTATCGCGGTTTTCGATCTGGTCAAACAGTTTTTTGGTTTCGATGTCAAAAAAAATTTCCACCATAGTCGTCTGAAAAAGGTATGCTCCAGAGTAACATAACCGGCTGCTCTTGCTCAAGCAGCGAACTCAAATGAATCACCTATTTTGGGTAAAGTAATTTTGGCGCCAAAATGTTTTAGCTGGCCGGCAAATGCTTGTCTGGATTCTTCTTCACCATGCACCAAAAAGACGCGCTTGACACCATCAAGACGGCTGAACCATTCCTGTAACTGAATCTGGTCGGCGTGGCCGCTCATCGAGGTAACTTCCCAAATCGGAGCGTGCACCGGCACCCTTAAGCCCTCAATGTTAACTTCTTTTAAACCACGCAGCAACTCCCGCCCTAAAGTGCCTTCTGCCTGAAAACCATTGATTAAAACTATTGTCCGGTCGTCCGGCAACAGCTTTTTTGCATGATTGACTACCCGGCCGCCACTCATCATCCCCGATCCGGAAATAATTACTTTCGGACCGCTGCTTTGGGCAACAACCTCGCTCTGTTTCCCGTGTTCTACCAGCACCAACCCGGGGAAATCAAAGGGGTCGTCACTTTGGAACCGCTGTTTCAAGTGCTCGTTAAAATACTCCGGATACTTCTCGAACACTGCGGTGGCTTTTAAAGCCATCG
>Ga0075659_115_pt2 | contig 7658 bp, 7 predicted proteins | sample RifGroA1_FD_68404 | JGI IMG/M metagenome (GOLD analysis project Ga0075659, IMG submission 68404) | Microgenomates (Gottesmanbacteria) bacterium GW2011_GWA1_47_8
TACCTCTGTCATCGGCCCAATCGAGATTTATAAGCAAGAATCGGTTGGCGCGGGCCGGCGTCGGCTTTATGCCCGCCTGGCAAGCTAGAATCCGAAATTCTGCCCATGGAAATTAGCCGTTTATTCACTAAAAACGAAAATACCCCCCCGCTTGAATATTTTTTGGCGGTTCAAATCCAAGAAGGAGTCGTCCAGACGGCCGTTTGGTTAATTGATGAAGGCCAGGCGACAGTCGTCGCACTCGGTGACCAGGTCAACTGGGAAGATGCCGAAGATTTGGTCGAAGCAGTCGACAAATCCCTGGCAGTTGCCTGCAATGGTTTGGAGTCTGAGCCTAGCAGGGTAATTTTTGGCTTGCCTGAATATTGGCTTGAAAGTAATAAAATTTCCAGTGAGTATGGCAGTAAGGTCAAGGCAATTCTGGCAAAGCTTGAGCTTAAGCCATTAGGTTTTGTCACTACTACCGAGGCGGTACTCCAGTATTTAAAAACCAGCGAAGGGATTCCTCCCAGCGTGGTGGTAGTGGAGTTGGGCCGGACCCGGATCGGGGTAGTGGTAACCCGACTGGGCGAGGTATTAGGCAGGGAGGAAGTGGGCCGGTCAGCCGATCTGGCCACAGATGTTGAGGAGGGTTTGGCCCGCATTGATGTCGGCCAATTGCCGTCTCGGATACTGGTTATCGATGGGGTCGACCCGGAAGCGCAACAGCAGTTGGCGTCTTATTCGTGGCAGGAAAAACTGCCGTTTTTGCACCTGCCTAAGGTTGAGTCCTTGGGTCCGGAATTCAGCGTTAGGGCGGTCGCCCTGGCTGGTGGAGCTGAGGCAGCCAAGGCAATTGGAATTCCGCTGGCGGAAGAGTCGGCCGTGACTGAAGAAATAGAGCCGGCCAACACCAACGAGCCGACAGTTGAATCTGAAACCGATGGCGAAAAAGCTGTCGTTAATATTACTGAGCCGGAAGCAGATTTGGGTTTTGTTATTAACCGGGATATCCGCAATGTGTCCGCCAACCCCCAGCTTGGTGAGGTAATTACCAAGGCTGAATTGCCGCATTCCCCTCGGGTGAATAAATTTTCAGGTTTCTTTAGCGATGTCAAGGGCAAGCTGTCAAACCGTAGGGAGATTAAGGTGCCCACGGTTAAGTTCCGCCTATCACTGCCTAAAGTGACGCTGGTGGTCATCGGACTACTTATTTTGTTGGGTGGGGCTGCCTGGGCTACTTACTCTCGTTCGAGTCGGGCAGTCATTACAGTTGAAGTTGGCGGTCAGTCGCTGACCAAGACAGTCGATTTGGCGGTCGGCGATGCCAAAGATAGCGGCCTGCCTACTGCCCCGGCAGAAACAGAAACGGTCAGCTTGGAAAAAAGCGGCTCACTTTCCACGACCGGGGAGGCCGTCATTGGTGAACGGGCTATCGGTGAAGTGACGATTTTCAACAAAACCGACACCTCCAGGACATTGAAAGCCGGAACAGTATTGACCACCACAAATATCCTTCGTTTTACTCTTGACGAAGCGGTCGAGGTAGCGTCGCGGACAGCCGAAGAAAAAGAAGGCGGCCTAAATATCACCTTTGGTCAAAAAAACATAAACGCGACGGCCTCAAAAATTGGGGCGGAACTGAATATTGCAGCTAACACGAGCTTGAGTGTCGACGACTATCCTAAAAACTCATTGGAAGCCAAAGTAGGCAAGGAATTTACCGGCGGCAGCTCTCGAACAGTCAAAGCCGTTTCTAAGGCCGACCGGGATAAACTCCAGGATCAGTTGGCGGATCAAATTGAACAGGATGCAGTCGCCGCCCAGGATCAACGTACTCAAGGATCGACCAAAGCCATCCCCGTTGGTGAGCCCAAAATAACCGAAACCGCCTTTAGTAAAGGTGTTGACGAAGAGGCTGATGAGTTGAGCCTTGATTTGAAAGGGGAGGTGACTTTACTGAAGTTTTCTACCGATAATCTTAAGAACCTGGTTATTACCCAACTAGCACCCGATATTCCCTCAGGATTTGAAATAGATCCGGGCAAGACGATTGTCAATATTGAAAATGTCGCAGAAAATAGCGATGGCGTGATGATTGCCAAAGTGAATATCGAGGCCCAACTAACTCCCAAGCTGGACATCGAGGGATATAAAGACAAATTGCGCGGACAACCCGTCTTGGCGGCAAAAATTTTATTTGAGAACTTGGCTAACTACAGGGATATTCATATCGAGGTCACCCCAAATTTTCCGATTTTGTCTCAACGTCTGCCTAGTTCGCCCGACCAGATAGAAATTCAAATTCAAGCACAACGCTAGTCAGAAATAGATGGTTGCCAGTTTCAAGTCGATTCTGTCAAGCTTTAAGATAAGGTATGCCGTTATATTATTACGTTAAGAAAGAACCGCTATCGCCGCCGACATCAGTAGTGCCGCCGAAGCGAAAAGTGATTTTTAGTTTTCGCCTATTGCCGACATTTACTTCGGTAGTGGGGATGGCCCTGATTGTTTCTGTTCTCTGGCCGATTTTTTCTTATGAACTTATTAGCGCCAGTCCCAACGACGAAGTAGTTCGAACGGCCGCCGGGTTGCTTAATCCTTTAGTCGAGGAAGTTAGTCCTGCGTATGCCCTGGGTCCGCGGGTAGTCGGCAATCTTGATTACACCAAAGCCAGTAATTGGTTTACTAATGTGCCGCCGGTGAATTCTGACCAACAAACAGCCAGCCAAACTTATACCGTTTCAATCCCCAAGTTGAGAATTGATGAAGCGAACGTGATTTACGGCAGTGACGACCTGTTGCGGAGTTTGGTTCACTATGCCGGGACGGCGATGCCGGGCCAATTGGGCAGCCCGGTGATAATCGGCCACTCAATTTTGCCTCAGTTTTATAATCCCAAAAATTACATCTCCATCTTTTCGCTGTTGCCGACGCTGGAGAAAGGCGATGCGATTATTATCAATTACGACGGGGTGACTTATACCTATCGGGTTGAAAGTAAACAAGAGGTTTACCCTGATAATGTTAGCGTTCTGGAACAACGCTATGACTCTAAATTGCTGAAATTAATCACCTGTGTTCCACCCGGACTTAAAACCCGCCGCTTAGTTATTACTGCCAGATTGACGAGCTGATGCATTCCAAATATTTATCATTCGATATCGGTTTGAAACACACCGGGGTGGCGACCAATAGTGGGGGGTTGGCCTATCCTTTAACTACGCTGGAGACGGTGAGTTACGACACCCAATTAAAAGAGATTAGTTTATTAATCAACCAACAACAGCCGCAGTTGGTTTTATTCGGTTTGCCCTCGCGCGGTGTCGCCCGGGAACGAGTTGAACAACTAATTAGTGACTTAAAACAGCACTATAACCAGCCGATAATTACCCAAGATGAAACCCTGTCAACGATGCGGGCGCAAGCGCTGATGCGCCAGGCGAACGCCGGGCCCAAAAAACGCCGGATCAGGGAACACAGCGTCGTCGCCTCGAGCCTCTTGCAAGATTATTTAGATGGTTTAGGATAACTTCATGCTTAAAAAATTAATCGCGCCAATCCAAGCGATAATGTTAAAAAAGGGTCGCTGTGTTGGTTGCGGCGCCGCATTGGATATCGGTAAGAAAGCAAAATATAACCAAAACCAGACTAAAATTACTTGCGCCTGCGGTCGGCATTACTCGAAGAAGTTTAATGGCGAAGCGAATCGTGCGCTCCTGTTTCATTTGTCTGGTCGCGGCGGTTGTCGCCTTGATTTTTTATAGTTACTGGCGCTCTCCGGTTGACCCAGGGGCAACCGAATCGGTCGACTTTACCATTGCTTCTGGCGCGGGGTTAGACCGCATTGGGCAAGAGCTATACCAAGCGAGCTTAGTGCATTCGGTGGCGGTATTTAAAATTCAAGTATTGATTTCCGGAGTATCGAAAAAAATTCAGGCAGGCGATTTTAGCCTGTCACCGGCGATGAACTTAGTGGAAATTGTCAGCCAGCTAACTCATGCCCGGACGGATAGGAGAGTCACCCTGCTCGAAGGTTGGCGTCGGGAAGAAATGGCTGCCGTGATAGAAATGGTCATGAGCCAAAATAATTCGGATTACCGGTTTGATCCGCAAAGTTTTGTCAGCCAGTCGGCTTCAGTCGAAGGACAGTTGTTTCCTAATACTTATTTTTTCCCCAAAAACATAACCAGCGATGCTGCTATCGAAATTCTGACTCAAACCTTCCGGCAACAAACGGCAGAATTATCGAATCAGTCGGGATTGACCGACACTGATGCGTTAATTTTAGCTTCACTGGTGGAACGGGAAGCCAGAAACGAAGCCGAACGGCCGGTAGTCGCCGGTATCTTACAGAAACGCCTCATGGCAGGGTGGCCTCTCCAAGTCGATGCGACGGTTCAGTATTTGGTGGCCAGCCGCAGTTGCCGGCAGTATGCTTGTGACTGGTGGCCAAGACCTCTGACCAGTCAGGATATAGGCCAAGACTCGCCTTATAACACTTACCATAGGACCGGTTTGCCGCCCTCGCCGATTGCCAATCCGTCACTGGTCAGTATCAGGTCAGCTTTTAGCCCTAAAAATAGCGAGTATTGGTTTTATCTGCATGATGACAGCGGCAAAATCCATTATGCAACAACAATCGAGGAACATAATCAAAATATCGCTAGGTATTTACAGTAAAGACCAAAGATACTACAACGACAATCTTGACTCTTGACAGAAAGACATGTAGCATTTATGCTTACAAAGCTCTAGCGCTGGCCTCGAGGTCTGAGGGCAGATTTTTTTGCGTCTGCCCAAAGGTGGTCAAGTGCGGGTAACCTGCCTAATTAAGAAACCGTTTTTGCTAAACTCAAGTAGTAATGGGAAAGCAGTCCGATCATCTAGTCCGACAGTATTGGGGTAAGCAGAATTTAAAGCTGCCCGAAATAGATTTATCTAAGGCTCAGATTGAGTCATATAATTGGTTTCTAAAAGACGGAATCCGCGAAGCTTTGGCGGAAATTAATCCGATCGAAGATTTTACTGGTCAGGCTTACCAACTTGAATTTGTCGATCACTATGTCGGCAAAGCTCATTTTTCTCCAGATGAATGTGTCCGTAAGGGCATTACCTATGAAGCGCCGCTGCGGGTAAAAGCAACTCTCACCAACCTGGCTGCAAATACGCGTAAAACTCAGGAAATCTTTCTGGGTGATATTCCGGTGATGACCAGACGGGGAACATTTATCGTCAATGGAGTTGAGCGGGTAGTTGTCAATCAATTAGTTCGTTCTCCAGGAGCTTTTTTTACCGGTTCAATTGATCCTAACTCCGGCCGCAGTTTGCATGCGGCTGAAATCCGCCCGATGCGTGGTTCTTGGTTGGAGTTTGAGGTTAACCGGAATGATCACATCACCGTTAAAATTGACCGTAGCCGAAAATTATCGGCCGCCACTCTTTTACGCGCATTGGGTTTTAGCACTGACGATGAGATGCGCGCTTTATTCAAAGAGGTAGATACCGATACCGACCATAAATATATTGATGCAACGATACTCAAGGATTCTTCAAGCACGACAGAAGAAGCTTTAATTGAGTTTTATCTCAAAATGCGTCCCGGTGAACCGGCAGTTTTGGACAATGCCAAGTCGCTCCTCTACCAGATGTTTTTCAATCGCCGCCGCTACAATTTGGGCACTGTCGGCCGGTATAAAGTTAACAAACGGCTTGGGGTCGAATTGGTTTGCAAAACGGCAAAGGCCGAACTGATGATATTGACCATCTATCAAACCGTCGGGTCCGCGAAGTCGGCGAACTGGTTGCCCAAGGACCCTACCGGATTGGTCTACTACGATTAGAGCGGTCAATCAAGGAAAAAATGAGCTTAGTCCGCCCGGAAGAGGTCGTTACACCGTCTATGCTGGTCAATGCCCGGCCGATAATTGCAGCCATTTCCGAGTTTTTCCGCCGCAACCGATTATCGTCAATTTTGGATCAGGTTAATCCCCTGGCAGAAATCGACAACTTACGCCGTTTGTCGGTTATGGGTACCGGCGGTGTCTCGCGTGAGCGGGCCAGTTTTTCGATGCGCGATATTCACACTTCCCAGTACTCCCGTATTTGTCCGATTCGTTCGCCTGAAGGCCAAAATATCGGTCTAGTCACCTATCTGACCCTTTATGCCCGCATTAATCCTTATGGTTTTCTGGAGGCACCTTTCTTCAAGGTCGTGGCTGAGAAAAAAGGCAACAAAACCCGGATGAAAGTGACGGATGAAATTGTTTATCTGACTGCTGACGACGAAGAAGATTATTTTATTACCCACGCTGATGTCAGCCGTGATGGAATCTATCTGGTTGATAACTGGTTGCCAGCCAGACACCGGGGTAAATTCATTGAAGTCGACGCTGAAAAAATCCAACTAATTGATATTATTCCCCGTCAAGTTGTGGGTACGTCTGCGTCTTTAATTCCGTTCCTGCAGCACGATGATGGTACCCGGGCACTAATGGGGACTCATATGCAATGTCAGGCTGTGCCTCTGGTAAAGCCGGAAAAACCGCTTGTTGGTACGGGGATGGAAAGTCTCGTGGCCCAAAGTATGGGTTGGGTAGTTAAGTCGCCGGTCAACGGCTTGATCGCTAGCGCCGATGCTGATCACATCACCATTGAAGTCACCAACAAAAAAGATCGCGAATCGCTGGAAGAAAAACGCTACGGCGTGGGCGTTCCGGCCTATACCCGTCCGGAAATTTTAAACTGGCAAGGAAAAAAATATTCCGTCCCGAAAATTTTACTCTCCGGAAATCATAAAAAAGTTGAAGCGTGGCGGGAACGCCATAAAAGAAGAGCTCCCTTATGAGGGGAGCTGGTTCACGGCCGCGATAGTCAATAATCAGTTTGTAGCCAATAAGGAGTATCAGCCAGAGTACGATTAAAGCCGCAAATTTTAAACGCTTCATTTTCTCCTCCCTTGTGTTTTCCTTGATTATACTTTATAATTTAGATACTTGACAAGTAGGTAGGGCGGATTAATATGAGGTATACGACAGCTTAAACAACTTGAAAATTAAGAAGTAAATCCGCGATGGGTTTTTAGGCGAAGCTCATCGCGGGTTTATTTTGCCAGAACATTAAAAATCTAGAACACACAATAAACAAAAGAAATTTTCTCTTTTGTCCCGTTCAAATTCATTAAAAGGGTTTGATCCTGGCCCAGGATGAACGCTGGCGGCGTGGATAATGCATGCAAGTCGAACGAAATATATTAATTTAATATGTTTAGTGGCAGACGGGGTAGTAACACGTAGGAACTTACCCCAGAGACGGATATAATCCGCCGAAAGGCGGACTAATTCCCGATAGTCTCCGAGCGCAAGCGAGGAGTAAAACACTTAGATTGGCTCTGGGAGAGGCCTGCGGGCTATCAGCTTGTTGGCGAGGTAATGGCTCACCAAGGCTACGACGGCTAGGGGGCGTGAGAGCGCGACCCCCACCAATGGAACTGCGACACGGTCCATACACCTACGGGTGGCAGCAGCCGAGAATATTGGTCAATGGGCGAAAGCCTGAACCAGCGACGCCGCGTGCAGGACGAAGTCCTTCGGGACGTAAACTGCTTTTTTAGGGGAGGAACGAAAGTGACTGTACCTTAAGAATAAGGGCTTGCTAACCTCGTGCCAGCAGCCGCGGTA
>Ga0075659_115_pt1 | contig 5534 bp, 5 predicted proteins | sample RifGroA1_FD_68404 | JGI IMG/M metagenome (GOLD analysis project Ga0075659, IMG submission 68404) | Microgenomates (Gottesmanbacteria) bacterium GW2011_GWA1_47_8
ATCCGGCACCAGTTTCAGTACCGCAAGATGGCTGTAAATTTGGGCTACCAAGACGGGAATGTGCTGGTACCTTTGGATGGCGAGCCGTTGATTTTGGAAAACGGCAAGGTGACTTTGGGCAAGAAAATTGAGCTAAAGAACGTCTATGTCGACGGTTTGGGTATCGGCGATGTCGGCAATGTCGTTTTGCGCGATCGTCGGGCAATGGCCTCAGACGGGATTGTTGTCGTCATTGTGCCTATTGCGGAACAAACAGGCAAAGTTAGTGGTGAGATCCAGATTGTCTCCCGCGGTTTTGTTTATATGAAACAGTCAGGGGAGCTGATCAAGAAACTAAAGAACAAAGTCAGTGAGAGCTTAAAACGCCAAGAACAGGTAACCGACTGGGGCCATGTCAGGAATAAAATCCAGGATTCCCTGGAGGGCTTTATCTTTCGGGAAACGGAACGACGCCCCCTGATTATGCCGGTAATTGTCGAGGTATAATTGAATTGCCTCTTGTGGTGGCGGTGCTTATCAAGTTGCATATTTTATAACTGTGGCGCGAAAACGCGGACGACGTTCTAAACCATTTTCACTCAACCTTAAAAAGGACACCCTGACTTCGATCATGGCAGTGCTGATTGTTAGTTTGGGAGGGTTGATAATGATTTCATTTTCTCGCCAAGGGCCGATTTTGGAAATGATAAACGCCCTTGGCTCAAAATTCTTTGGTTGGGCGTTGTTGTTAATTCCGTTTCTGTTTGTCTCCGGCGGTTTGCTCTTGACTAAGGTAAAGTGGCAAATTGCCAGGCCAAATGTTTTTTTAGGGATGCTGTTGACGATTGTCAGTCTGACCGGGCTTACCCGGTCCGGATCAATTGGTTTAGAAGTGTTTATCTCGATCTCCTCGTTGATCACCCCTTGGGGGGGCGTCCTGCTGTTTTTTGCCGGTGTAGTTATTGGCCAGTTGGTTTTTTGGGAAACCTCGCTTGAAGACATCGCGGTATTCTTTCAGAACCTGTTTGGAGCCACTCGGAAAATGAGTCAAACCCTGCCCTCGGTGCCGGCGTTTTCTTCAAAGATTTTAAATAGAGAAGTCAAGATTAAGGGTATGGTCGGCAACCTCGAATCTGCAGGCCAGGAGACCAAACCGGTCGAGGCAGCAGCTGAGCCGTCCAAAGCCACGACCAAGGATGAGGTGATTAGTTCCGAGGCGAGTGGTGTTACTATCTGGCGATTGCCGTCACTCAATTTACTTTCGGACATTAAGTCGAAGCTTGATCCGGGTGACACCAACAAGAACAAGACCACAATTGAAAAGACCTTAGCGTCGTTTGGCATTGAAGCCTGGGTGCGGGAGATTAATCTCGGGCCGGCAGTCACCCAGTATGCGATTGAGTTGCGCGAAGGCACCAAGGTCTCCAAAATTCTCAATTTACAAAACGACTTAGCCCTGGCTTTGTCTGCCCCCCAGGGGATGATTCGGATTGAGGCGCCAATTCCCGGACGCAATTACGTCGGGATTGAAGTGCCAAATCGGTCATTGGCGATGGTATCGCTCAAAAATATGCTGGCTTCAGACGCGATGAAGAAAAATCCGTCGAAGACCCTGGTCGCTTTAGGTTTGAACGTAGCCGGTGAGCCAACCGTGGTTGATATTGCCAAAATGCCTCATGTGTTGATTGCCGGCGCTACCGGTTCCGGTAAATCAGTATCGATTAATGCCTTTATTGTTTCAATTCTGTTCCGTGCTTCCCCATCGGAAGTGAAGTTTATTTTGGTTGATCCAAAACGGGTTGAGCTAAACAACTATAACGGTATTCCTCACTTATTGACCCCGGTCATTACTGAGCCGGACAAGGTAGTTTCTGCCCTTAAGTGGGCAGTTGGCGAGATGAACCGCCGCTACAAATTGCTGTCGGAGGTTGGAGCGAGAAACATTGTTAAGTACAACGAAATTTCCGGTTTTCAGGCGATGCCTTACATCATTATTATTATTGATGAATTGGCTGATATCATGTTGGCAGCCCCGGGCGAAGTCGAGGAAGCGGTTACCCGGATCGCCCAGATGGCCCGGGCCGTGGGACTTCACTTAGTATTGGCGACGCAACGACCTTCGGTCAACGTCATCACAGGGTTAATCAAAGCCAATATTCCTTGCCGCATTGCTTTCAATGTCACTTCGATGGTTGATTCCCGAGTAATTATTGATACTCCAGGTGCAGAAAAACTTTTAGGGCGCGGCGACATGCTGTTTATTCCGCCCGATGATGCTAAGCCGCGCCGGATTCAGGGGACTAATGTTGAGGATGCAGAAATTGAAGCCTTGGTAAATTATTTGCGCAATGCCGGAGTCACCCCTGAATATTCTGAAGAAGTAACTATGGCCAATCTGCCCAAGCCAACTTTGGGGGCAAATGGTGAGGATATGGGACAGGTAGACCGCATGTTTGAAGAAGCGGTCCGAATTTGCGCTGAGTACGGCAAAGCCTCTGCTTCGCTGTTGCAACGACGCTTGTCGATCGGATACGCTCGGGCGGCACGCATTTTAGATCAATTGGAACGAGCGGGAGTGGTGTCGGCGCCTGAAGGCAGTAAGCCGCGCGAAGTATTGATCAGAAACGCTGACGAATTTTTAGCCAAACGGAACGAGACTAGCGAACAGTAGCCATGAAAACAGTTGGGGAAGTGCTCAATACTGCCCGTAGAGAGAGGGATCTGTCAACGGCCGAGATAGCAAAGACTACCAAAATTGAAGAAAAATATATCCAAGCTTTGGAAAGAAATGATTTCGCCGCTTTGCCGTCAACAACCTTTATTAAAGGATTTATCCGCAACTATGCCCAAGTGGTTGATCGGTCCCCGGAGGAAATGATTGCCCTATTTCGGCGTGATTTTGCGCATAAGTCACCCCAACCAAAAATAGCCACAACGCCTTTAGGTCAAGCCAGGGGGGTCATAGGCAAGCTTCTGGGCGGTGGCAACTTAGTTTTATTCGCCGTCGGAGTCTTGGTATTTTTGGGTTATCTAGCCTATCAATACCGGGCAATTTTAGTAGTGCCGCCGTTGGAAATTGCTCAACCGGCTAAACAGGCTGTTGTCACTTCCCCGGTGTTAGTTGAAGGTAAAACTTCGGCTGACTCGCTGGTGTCAGTGGCCGAAGAAGTTGAGCTTCGGCCCGACTCCAACGGCGTCTTCTCGACCAGCTTGAACCTATCACCGGGCGACCACCAATTGATAATAAGAGCGGTAAACCGTTTCGGGCGCCAAACCCAGCTTGAGGTGCCAATCACGGTTATCAGCGGCAATTAAGTTGTGACCAGCGCCAGAGTAGTGTTTAATGAATCCCTAGAATGCTTGATCTGACTCAAACACTGATGGTATTGGTAGTCGTTATTCTGACAGCAGTGATGACGGTTATTGGAGTTCAGATGATCTTTATTCTCCGCGACTTTCGCCTGGTGCTGCAGAAGTTAGCCGGCTTGGTTGATCGGACGGAAATGATTCTTTCCGGGATGATCCAACCTTTTACCGGTGTCGGCGGGCTGGTTGAGGGAATTAAACAAGGGGTTGGGGTGATCGAGAAATTATCTGAAATACTAGGCCGCCACAAACAAACTACCGAAGTCGAAGATTACATGGAGAGACAGTAAATGGAGCCAGGTCGACGCCAGTGGGGACTTTTTTCATCCGGTTTGGTTTTGGGGGCAGTTATTGGTTTGAGTATGGGTACCGATGAGGGTAAACGATTCTCCCGCCGTCTGACGCTTGCATTGGAAGATTTTTGGCGCCAGTGGCAGACACATTCTCACCAAACTCTGGATCGATTTCCTCCGCCACCTAAAGAATTGCCGATAAGTTCAGCTGTTTAACCAAGTCAGCCTCGGGCTTGCTATAATTTGGTTCTATGACCGGCAATCAATTAAGACAGGCATATTTAGATTTTTTTCAAAAACGGGGACATAAAATAGTGCCCTCGAGCCCAATTGTGCCGGAAAATGACCCGAGCACTCTGTTTACCAGCGCCGGCATGCAACCGATGATGCCTTATCTGCTGGGGCAATCTCATTCGTTAGGCACCAGAATTGTGGATTCGCAAAAATGTTTTCGGTCTCAAGACATCGATGAGGTCGGCGATAACCGGCATACGACTTTTTTTGAGATGTTGGGTAACTGGTCGCTCGGGGATTATTTTAAAAAGGAACAACTTAGTTGGTTATTTGAGTTTTTAATCAAAGAACTGGGCTTGCCCAAAGAAAAGCTAGCGGTTAGCGTCTTTGAAGGCAATAAGGAAATCCCGCGCGATGAAGAGACGGCAAAACTATGGCAAGAGTTGGGTATTCCCAAGGAGAGAATTTTCTATTACGGGGTCGATAAAAACTGGTGGAGCCGTTCCGGAGTGCCTCAAAACATGCCGGCAGGAGAACCTGGTGGGCCTGACTCTGAAGTATTTTTCGAGTTTACCAAGATTACTCATAACCCCAAATTTGGAAGCGAGTGCCACCCAAACTGCGACTGCGGCCGTTTTTTGGAAATTGGCAACTCGGTTTTTATGAAGTATCAAAAACAAGCCGACGGTTTCTTCGCCGATTTGCCCAAGAACAATATTGATTTTGGCGGCGGGTTGGAACGGTTATTGGCGGCCAAGAATGATAACCCGGATGTTTTTGAAACTGATTTTTTCGCTAAAGCCAAAGCGACTATTGCCGCTGAGTTTGTCGGGGAGTCTAAAAACATGCGGATTATCCTGGATCACTTACGTTCTGCAACTTTCATTGTCGATGCTGGGGTGTTGCCGGCCAACAAAGCGGCTGGTTATGTCTTGCGCCGGTTGATTCGCCGGGCAGCGGTCCACGCTAAATTAAACAATGTCAGTTTAGCCAAGGAAATATCATCAATGATCGGCGCCTATGTTGAGGTTTACCAGCAACAGTATCCGTCGTTATTAAAAAACCGGGAACACATTATTGATACCATCCTGGCGGAATTAGGGAAATTTGAAAATACACTTAATCGAGGAATGAAGGAAGTTGAGCGCATTTCGCCGTTTGACTTATATCAAACCTATGGCTTTCCACCGGAAATTGTGGAGGAAGTTTATCGCGAACGAGAATTACAGTTTGATCGAAAAAAGTTTGACCAAGCCATGAAGCAACACCAAATGCTCTCGCGAACAGCGTCTAAAGGCATGTTCAAAGGCGGGCTGGCCGATAATTCTGTAACCGTGACTAAGTACCATACGGCGACGCATTTGCTGCATGCTGCCTTGCGTCAAGTTTTGGGCAAGCACGTTCAGCAGATGGGCAGCAATATTACCGGACAGAGACTTCGGTTTGACTTCACTCACCCTCAGGCTTTAGCCAACGAGGAAATCAAACAACTTGAAACGCTGGTGAACGAGCAAATAAAGGCCGGATTGGAGGTCAACTTTGAAGAAATTACTTTAGCGGAGGCTAAAAAGAAAGGCGCCTTAGCTTTCTTTGGCGAGCGTTATGCCGAGAGCGTAAAAGTGTATAGTATAGGTAGTTTTAGCAAGGAAGTTTGTGGCGGGG
>Ga0075659_116_pt1 | contig 5074 bp, 2 predicted proteins | sample RifGroA1_FD_68404 | JGI IMG/M metagenome (GOLD analysis project Ga0075659, IMG submission 68404) | Microgenomates (Gottesmanbacteria) bacterium GW2011_GWA1_47_8
TTTTAAAGGTGCGCCGAGCAAGTTATCCCTGCTTTTGGATATTTCTCCGAAAAAACTCTCCAGCGTGATTTATTTCTCCCGTTTCCTGGTGTTGTCAGTTGATCCGGAAAAACGAGAGGCTAAAATTACACAGCTTGAGGAAGAATCGGAAAAGAAGAAAGAAGAAATCAAAACACGGTTCGATAAACAGGCTATCACTTTAAAGAAAGAAGGAGCGAGGGCGATTAAAGCCGCTAAAGGCAAGAAAAAGGAGGCAGCCCAAGCCGTTAAAGAGGAAGAGGCCAAACTTAAAGTGAAACAACAAATTGCCGCCCTGCGTGAGCAGATGTTGTCTGAACAGGATGTTACCGGCGAGATCTATGCCACGGTTATCGAGTTAATGGGTAAGTTGGAAGAGAGTTCTCTCCTGACTGAGGATGAATACCTGAAGTTGGCCGACTATGCCGCTGTCGACTGGCTGGAAGTGGGCATGGGTGCTGAAGCCGTGCTTGAAGCGATCAAGAAAGTTAACCTTGAGGATTTGGCACCCAAATTGCGTACTACCATTAAGGAAGGGAGTGAAGCGAAGAAACTTCAGGCGACCAAGCGTCTTCAGGTGGTCATGGGGCTTTTGAAAGCCGGCATCAAACCGGAGTGGATGGTGCTGCGGGTTTTACCGGTGATTCCGCCCGATTTGCGGCCGATGGTCCAATTGTCCGGCGGTCGTTTTGCTACTTCGGATTTAAATGATCTCTACCGGAGGGTAATTAACCGGAACAATCGCCTTAAGCACTTATTGGAGTTAGGCGCACCGGATATCATTCTGCGCAATGAGAAGCGGATGCTGCAAGAAGCGGTTGATGGGCTGATTGACGCCCCTCAGTCAACAACCCAACGCCGCCACCACACCAATCAGTTGAAGTCTTTATCCGAAATGCTTAAAGGCAAACAAGGCCGGTTCCGCCAGAATCTATTGGGTAAACGGGTTGATTATTCCGGCCGCTCTGTGATTGTAGTTGGTCCTGAACTGTCGCTTAACCAATGCGGTTTACCAAAAGAAATGGCATTGGAAATGTTTAAACCGTTCGTGCTGCACGAATTAATTGAGCGTGGTTTGGCCCCAAACGTTAAAAGCGCCAAGAACTATCTGGAGCACCGGCCGCCGGAAGTATTCGACATCCTCGAAGAAATCACTAAAAACCACCCTGTGTTACTGAATCGGGCACCGACATTGCATAAGCTGGGTATTCAAGCCTTTATGCCGGTCCTGATCGAGGGCTCGGCTATTCGCGTCCATCCGGCAGTTTGTGATGGTTTTAATGCCGACTTTGATGGCGACCAGATGGCCGTCCATGTGCCTTTGACACTAAAAGCGCGCAAGGAAGCAATTAAGTACATGTTGCCTCAGGAAAACCTGCTTAAACCCTCCAGTGGTGAACCAATCACCATTCCGGCTAAGAAAGAAATTGCCATCGGCGTTTATTTCCTTACCGCTCCGCAGGAAGGGGCGCAACCCAGTGAAACCATTTATGCCTCGGCTAATGAAGTAATTTTGGCCTATCGCATCGGCTATATCAACATGCGCCGTCCGGTTAAGTTAATGAAAAACGGGCAAATAGTTATCACCACTCCCGGTCGCTTGTTACTCAACGAAGTGATTCCCGAGGAGTTTGGTTTTATTAACGAAACGCTAACTTCGAAAGTAATCAAGAAACTTTTTGGTCGGGCAATCCGAGAATTAGCGATTGAGCGGGTAGTCAGACTGATTGATGACATTAAAAGCTTGGGTTTTGAGGCCGGAACACTTTCAGGACTTTCCTTTGCCGTTCCCGATAACGAAATTTATGGCAAGAAACAGGAAGTCATTGAAGAGGGCAACGCCAAAGTGGCCCAAATCGAGCAAAACTTTGCTCTGGGACTGATTACCAATGCTGAACGCCGCCGCTTATCGAATGAAGTCTGGATGGAAACCACGGACCGGATTGCCGACTTGACTTGGGATTCATTCCGACCCAATAACCCGATTCGTCAAATTATCGAGACGGGAATGGGCCGGATTACCCGCGATACCATCAAACAATTGTCGGCAATGCGTGGTTTGGTGCTCGACCCCTTGGGCAATATCGTCGAATTACCGATTAAAAGTAACTATCGCGAAGGCTTATCGATCTTTGAATATGTAAACTCCATCCGGGGTTCACGCAAGGGTTTAATCGATACAGCGCTGAAAACTGCCGATGCCGGTTATCTGACCCGCCGCTTGGTCGACTGTACTCATGATGTCATCATCCGCCAGGAAGACTGTGACGCCAAAGAAGGTCTTACCGTTGCGGCAGTTGAAGGCAACGAAGAGGATTTCGCCAATAAAATTCTTGGCCGTTTCACTCTGAAGCGGGTAGTTCATCCCAAGACGCGCAAGGTGTTGGTCGCCGAAGGCGGCATTATTGACGAGGAGACCCAGGCCGCGATTATGAAAGCTGGAGTTAAGGAAGTCCAACTACGCACTCCGTTAGCCTGTAAGGCTCGGGTTGGCCTGTGTCTAAAGTGTTATGGCTGGAATTTCGCCAATCGGAAAATAGCCAAATTGGGTGATCCGGCAGGCATTTTGGCAGCCCAATCAATTGGTGAGCCGGGGACTCAGTTGACGATGCGGACTAAACACAAATCCGGTGCTGTGGGCTCTGACGTGACTCAAGGTCTGCCTCGGGTGACTGAACTGTTTGAAATTCGCAATCCGAAAAACCTGGCAACTTTGTCTGAGGTTGCCGGTAAAGTAAGAATTTTGGAGACCGACACCGGTTACCGAATTACGGTTACCCCGACGACAGGCAACAAAGACAGTCGGACTGAGTATCTGGTGCCGTTAACAGCCACCCTTAGTGTGGCTGATGGCGACCTGATTCCTGCCGGCCATCCTTTGAGCCAAGGCGGCTTGGATGTCCGTCAAGTTCTCAAGATTAAGGGACTGGCCGCAGCTCAGGAGTATCTTATTCGCGAGATTCAAGCGGTGTATCAATCTCAAGGTATTCCGATCAACGACAAACACTTTGAAATAATTGTCCGCAAGATGTCCGACAAAGTTCGGGTCGAAACCTCAGGCGATACGACTCTTCTGCCCGGAGAGGTTGTCTCCCGCGGACACTTTGAGCGAACTAACGAGGGTGTTTTGGTCGAAGGCGGTGAGCCGGCGACGGCGGCAGTGGTGATCCTGGGAATCACTCAGGCAGCGTTGTTTACTGAGTCATGGTTATCGGCTGCCTCATTCCAAGACACAACTAAAGTTTTGACCACCGCTGCAACTGAGGGTAAAGTTGACCCGTTATTAGGCTTGAAGGAAAATGTTATTATCGGCCGTTTGATCCCTACCTCAAAGAAGCGAGCCGTGCTAAAATAGCCCTTGTTATGCCGACAGTAAATCAATTAATTCGCAAAGGACGGAAGTCGCGACGGTCTAAAGTTAAAACCGTTGCCTTGCGTAAGTCATACAACGCCCTTAAACGGCGATTGGTAGCTACAACCAACCCCCAGAAACGCGGGGTGTGTTTGTTGGTCAAAACGATGACCCCTAAAAAACCGAACTCGGCGTTGCGGAAAGTCGCTCGTGTCCGATTATCAAATAAACAGGAAGTAACCGCCTACATCATGGGTGAGGGTCATAATTTGGCCGAACACTCGGTGGTATTGATCCGCGGCGGTAGGGTAAAAGATTTGCCTGGGGTAAAGTATCATATCGTCAGAGGTGTTTACGATACTGCCGGTGTTGAGGGTCGGCGCCAGTCGCGCTCAAAATACGGCACCCGCCGTCCTACCAGTGCCAAAACTGAATAATAAATATGGCCAAACAAATTCAAGTCCAACCGGATCCGATTTATTCCAGCAAACTGGTCGCCAAGCTAGTTAACCGGTCAATGTATGACGGCAAAAAAACTTTAGCTGCCAAACAAGTCTACAAAGCAATTGAAATTTTGGGTGATAAAACAGGCAAAGAACCATTGGAGGTTTTCCGTGATGCGCTGGAAAATGTCAAGCCGCAGATGGAAGTCCGCACCCGCCGTATCGGCGGCGCCGCCTACCAGGTGCCAACGCCGGTTAAGGGCGATCGTAAGGAATCATTAGCGATCCGCTGGATTGTCAACGCCGCCCGCAATCGCAGCAACTCAACTTTCCATAGTTATGGTCAAAAACTGGCCGCCGAACTTCTGGATGCCCTGAACAACGAGGGCGGAGCGATCAAGAAAAAACTTGACACCCACCGTATGGCTGATGCCAACAAAGCCTTTGCGCATTTTGCGTGGTAGTATCTGCCTTTTTTTAGCACTGGTATCCGTTTCATTAGTCCCATCCTTACCCTGTGATAGGCTCGACTACCATGCCTATAAATATCCGCAATAAACGCTCCAAACAAGTGAGCGCGGTTTGACTTTGGTAAAAGTTGCCCTATAATAAATATTGCACATTTATGGTTGGAGACAGCGATGAAAACTTTGTATAGGCTGGTCGATCCTGCCGCGGTTTTTGGCGGTACGATTATAGTGTTTTTAGGCGGAAACATGTACGGCGCCGGCGATAAGGCGGGACTCCTTCTCGCCTGTCTTGGCAGTGTCCTTATCGGCTGGGGCAGCAATTTTCTGTCCAAAGCATGACCACTGTCATCCGGCATGCCAGGAATAATCCCTCTTAATCGGGGGATTTTTTATAGCCAAAACTTGGTCGTTCCGCCAAGTCATGTCTCTAGACTGATAAATATACCGAGCAATTATCAAAGATATCAACTATTTGTTTCTCTTTCCTTGCTGACACAGCCTCAATCCTATGGTAGAATGTATGGCGTTATTGAATGCGTAACTGCTTCGAAACCTGAGGCAGTTATTTTTTCGGAAAATGGCTGAAACCAAAGAAATACCACTAGATCGCGTCCGCAATATCGGCATTATTGCCCACATTGACGCCGGAAAAACCACGGTTTCCGAGCGGATTTTATTTTACACCGGGGTTTCGCACAAAATCGGTGAGGTGCATGAGGGCGAGGCGATTATGGACTGGATGGAGCAGGAGCGGGAGCGCGGGATTACTATTACCGCCGCGGCCACGACCT